>Ga0302198_10000767_pt1 | contig 35959 bp, 39 predicted proteins | sample II_Bog_N2_2_FD_193521 | JGI IMG/M metagenome (GOLD analysis project Ga0302198, IMG submission 193521) | Peat permafrost microbial communities from Stordalen Mire near Abisko, Sweden - II_Bog_N2_2 | ecosystem: Environmental > Terrestrial > Soil > Wetlands > Peat | place: Sweden: Abisko...
AGCCGGCGTCTTCGAATTTCCCCGCTTCGCCGTGGGCACCAACGCCATCGCCCATGCTGTTGCGGCCAACCGCGCGGCCATCTCCATCATCGGCGGCGGCGACTCTGTTTCGGCCATCAACAAGACCGGCCTGGCCGACCAGATCACACACATCAGCACTGGAGGCGGTGCTTCGCTTGAATTTCTGGAAGGCAAGAAGCTGCCGGGCGTGGAAGCTCTGACGGATAAGTAGAGGAGTTAACAGTAGACAGCGAACAGGGAGCCCCGCGTCTGGCCTGAGATCTGAGCCAGCTGCGGGGCTTCCGCTTGTAAATTATTCATGCAGAAATAGTTATGTCAAATAGGCGCATAGGCGTTTGTGTGTTTATGCGCTTAGGTGTATATTGAAAATAGAGGACACGTCTATGTCAACGGCCACTATTCGCTGGAATCTCGTCGTTTCCAAGGAAACCGACAAATCCCTTCGTCAGTTTCTCGCTTACGGAGGAGGCGGCAAAAAGGGCGATCTCTCGCGTTTTGTTGAGGAAGCGGTCAATAAGCACATCTTCGACTCGGCACGGAGGGCGGCCTACGAGCATAATGCCAACGCGGACCCGGAAGAGATTGAAGCGGCCATCGAAGAGTCCCTTGCATGGGCGCGGACGCGGGTGCGCTGATGCTGGTCCTGCTGGACAGCAATATCTATTTCAGCGCGCTGATTTCCCCCCGCAGTATTCCAGCACGCATCGTTCATGCTTGGAGCGCTGGCAGATTCCAACTGCTCACCTGCCAGCACCAGATCAATGAAATCCGAGCGGCGAGCCGGAACCCCAAGTTTCGGGACTTGTTTCAACCCCATCTGGTGGGCACCATGCTCAGTCACATCTACGGTGCAACCGTGTGGGAAGGGCCGTTGCCCCGCAGGCATGAGGCTGCCGATCCGACAGACAGCTTTCTTCTCGACCTGATTGAAGCCGCGCAGCCCGACTACGCAGTCACCGGGGACAAACGGTCGGGGCTGCTTGAGCTGGATAAGCTGGGCCGCACAAAGATTCTGAAGGCGAGCGCATTCTGCACTGAAGTGCTGCATCTGTAGAACCGATGCAGCGCCACTCCTCGTTTCCGTTCACCAAGGTACCCCTATTTCCTGTGAGACTGTGAAAGGGCTGCGCGGCTTCCTGTTCAGCTCGTGACAGATTAAACTCGGAATACAGGGGCAATCGAGCGCCCTATCTGGAGAAAGCCTTTGGCCTACTACACGCGAGTCTTGTCGAAAGATGAAGAGTTTCCTTCCTGTGAGGAACTGGCGCAGTTGATTCAGGCAGAGCATCCAGAGTACAAACTGACCATCGAAGAGGGAAGCGAAGAGGAGTGGGAGACTCTTCTGCTTTCCAGCGAGGATGACGTCGAGGTCGCTTTGATCGAGCGCAACCCCGTCAGCGCCGGTTCAATCGGCCAGGATGCAGTCGCGGAATTCATCGAGGATCTCCAGGATTGCAAGCCGGAAAGCGGTGTTCAATGGCTTGCGGAATATCTTGCCGAAGTCAAAACGATCTACGCGTTCCAGCACCTGCAAGGAGCGGAGACGGTAGAGGGCGGCAACGCTCTGCACGCCTTGCGTTCGGCCCTCTGGGAGCGCGGAGAAGCCGTCATTCAAGCAGACAACGAAGGCTTTACCAACGAAGAAGGTTACCACATTGTCTGGCAGTTTTCTGACTCGGTCTCCGGCCCATGGAATATGGGCATCCTTCAAGACGGCGTCTGGTATCACTTCACCATGGATTTGGGCGACTCCGATCATCGATCCGCATTCTGCAACGGAGAAGTGCCATCCGATTTGACCGCCATCCTGACGTTAGGATCTCAAGACTAGGCAAGCGAGCCATTCATTCGCCGCGGTTTCTCGTTTTCTGCCGCACTGTGCCCGCCGTCACCCCATGACTCAGCCCCATCCACTAAAATCACACAGAGGAGTTCCGAAAAAATGGCCCGTAAAGCTCTCATTGCCGCTAATTGGAAGATGTACAAGACGCCTGCCGAAGCCAAGGCTTTTGTCGACGCCTTTTTGCCCCTCGTTGCCGGGCACTCCCGCGACGAGATCGCTCTGTTTCCATCGCCAGTTCTGTTGCCCACTGCGATTGCAGCAGCCAAAGGCAGCAACGTCGCGGTCGGCGCGCAGAACATCCACTTCGCCGAAGAGGGCGCTTACACCGGCGAAACTTCGGTGGGCCAACTCCTGGCTGTGGGCGGAACGCACACGCTGATCGGCCACTCCGAGCGGCGTCAATATTTCGCGGAGACCGACGAAATCGTCAACAAGAAGCTGCACACCGCGCTGAAGCACGGCCTGATTCCCGTGGTCTGCGTGGGTGAAGTGCTGGCCGAGCGCGAGGCGGGCAAGACCTCCCAGGTGCTCAAGACGCAAATCGCCGGAGCCTTCGCCGGCATCACGGCTGAAGCAGCCGCGCCCATCGTCATCGCCTATGAGCCCGTGTGGGCCATCGGCACGGGCAAGACCGCTACGCCGGAGATCGCCGTCGACGCGCACAAGATCATTCGCGCTGAAGTGGCCAAGTTGCTGGGCGCGGAAGTCGCCGCTGCGGTGCGCATTCTCTATGGCGGCAGCGTCAAGCCGGATAACGCCACGTCGCTGATCGGTCAGGAAGAGATCGACGGCGCACTGGTGGGCGGCGCCAGCCTCAAGCCCGACTCGTTTGCGGCCATTGTCAAGTACTGATTGACGTTGAGTATTCTCCGGCCGCGAATTCGCGTTCGCGGCCGAACGCATTCTGCTCTAAAACTTGTCTTTGTTGCCGCCGCCGCACAGCTCGACGGCATGAAGTATCGCCTTGGCCACGCGGTCGGCAAGGTTAGCGTCGGTGAAGCGGAAGGTGTAATCCTCGCCGTGGGGTTGTCGCAGAACCAGCACCGTCATGGGCGGGTTAGTGGATGTGACGACTAACTCCGGGTGTCCATTCTTCGCCAGCCATTCGTTTTCAAACTGCTCCAGAGGTTTGACTACGATCTCCTGAACATCACGAAGCAGAAACGCGCGATTCTCGTCCCGGGTGATTTTGCCGTTTTGCGCCCCCTTCCGGTAGTAGGAGATACGGCACTGGTTCGCATCAGCAACAACATTGCTGGTCTCGTTCGTCATGGTATCGGTCGAAGTGCCGCCGTTGGTTGCGTCCTGGTTAAACTCGACCCAGGCGATCTTACCGAGGTCGTTCAGTTTTTCCTGGATGAACTGCATGGTTTCGGCGAGGGTGGGGCCGCTGGCGGCGGGGACTCCGGCGGGCTGCGGGTCAACGGACGCTGCGCCTTGCGCCAGTATAGCTTTCAGCTCCGCTTCCGTCGCTCCGGCCAGCTTGAGCGCGACCAGCGCATCGACAGGGGTATCAAATTTATCGCTGGTCGAGTGAATCTTGTCCAGGACCACGCTCTCCGGCATTCCAACCTGTAGCAACTTCAGAACCGCGGCGTTTGCGGGCGCGTCATTTACTGGCTTGGGCAGCGGCGCAACGGGCTGTTGTGCCGAAAGCGTGAAACCAATGCCGCAAAAAAGGCACGCCGCAAGCAACTTTCTCATGTTCATGATTTTGCCTTTCTTTCACGACAAAGGCGGAAGCAGGGATTCTCTCCGCGCTTCCGCCGTGGAACGAACAACGCTGTGAGGCCTAATGAGCCTGCGGACCGGTGGAAAAGGCCGATTGAGTTACGCTGGTCTCGGTCTGGTTGGCTTGCTGCTGCTGGGCATCGAGGAGCGATTGCACATTCTCGTTGTCCGCCGGAGGCTCATCTGATGGCCGGGGCGGCGGGGCAATGGCCGAGTACGGTGCGCCCGGCAGGCCATTCTGGCCTTGCTGTGCGTGCAATTTCTGCAGGCCGGAATCCAGTTGGGCGCGGAAGTTGTTCTGCATCTCCTGGAGGCTTTCGAGAGGCACGCTCACAGTCAGCCCGGCCGGGCAGTCGCCCTTCCTGCTGCTGACCACCACCAGGTCCGCTGCAGTCGCGTCGTCCGGCGGCGTGGCCACCAGCTTGATCACGTCTCCGGTCGAGAGCCCGCACTGCTGCCCATCCGCTGTGGCTACGTTGAGGGCCTGGTTGGCCACGAATAAATGGTTGGCCGTCAACACCTGCGGCAGGCCGGCAAGCGCGGGCGCGTCATCTGGCTTTGCCGCGGCGGCGTTCTCATAAGCCAGTTGCTGCTGCACCTCTTCGGCGATCATCTGCTTGATCTCCGGAGTGATGGGCGTATTGGCTGGAGCGTAAGCCTCATCGTCTCCCGGCGGCGTGGCATCGTTCCCAGCGTAGCCGCCTGCCGGTGCATCCGCCTGATACCCCGCTTCAAGTGTCTGGCCGATCAGGAAGTCCGTCAGCCAATAGGCTCCGCTGGGATACGCGTCCCAGGGAGAGAAGAATCCTGCGTAGAAGTCAAACCACGGCGAGCCTGCCCATCCCCATCCATAGGGCACAGGTGCGCCCCAGGGGTAATAGGCCCATCCGTAAAACAATGGATCGTAGAAGTAGTACGGATAGTAGTTGTAGAAAATTCTCCCGTGATAGTGGTAGCCGGAATACGCGCGCGTGAAGCTGTGGCCTCCGTGCACATAAGTGCGCTGCACGTAGTCGTGTCCGTGGTAAGAGACCGAGTGTTCCAAATAGCCTCTGCGCGGCCCGGTTGAAACCAGCCTGCTGTGATCGGGGCGCTCGCTGATTATGGTTCTCTGTCCATGTGGGCCGTGCGCGATGTCCATGTTGGCCGTATGCACGGAAGCCAGTTGTCCATTCGCGTGGAACGATGCGCTCTGTCCGTGCGCGCTGTAAGAAGCCAGGGTTCCATTGGGGCGCAGATTGTAGTTGCGCCCGTTGGTTGCGGTCACGGTCAGGCTCTTATCCCCATGAACGGCCACCTGGCCAGGAGGGATCGACCGCTTGTTGATGCCGGTCATGCCAGTGCGCGCCGTGTTCACCTGATGCAGCACGGATTGCGATCCAGCTTGCCCCAGCGTGGAGCTGCCCGCGCCCGGCTTGCCGGCTGTTGCTCCCGTAGAACCCGGCACGTTGTATACGGTATGTGTCGCGCCGCCAAATGCGCCTGCTGGCGAATTGCTATGTGGTGTGAAGGAGTTGCCGCCTGCTGCGGTTGGGGCCGCCGAACTATGAGGAGCATAGGAATTGCCCCCGGGCGAGGCAAACGGAGTGGAAGCACCGCCGCCCGGCGCCGCCGGAGCGTAACTGCTGCCATGTGTAGCGGCTGGGGCTCCGGGAGTGTAGGTGTTGACGTGCGGAGTGGGTGGAGCTGCCGGGGTGTAGCTCGTCCCGGTCGAGGCATGAGGAGTGTATGTCGTTACCCCATTGGTCGTCCGCGCACCCTCGCCGCTGACGATGGTGCTACCGGATGGGTGAGATGTCGCGGGAGAGCCTGGAGTGTAGACGTGCGGGGTGTAGGTTGTGGCGCCCCCAGTGTAAGAGTGCGTGCCCGATGAATTCCCGGCCGACGGCGAGCCCGGCGTATAGCTATGCACCGGGGCTGATGGACTGCTTCCACTCTGCGGACTGTAAGAATGCGAGGGCGCGGGATTGTAAGACGGATGAGACGCCGGAGGACTATAGGACGGATGCGAAGGCGCCGGAGCAGACGGGTGATAGGCGGGAGCCGATGGATGATAGGCCGGAGCCGACGGGTGGGAGGCTGGGGCCGGAGCTGGAGCCGGGGCTTTGTTGTTGTTCAGGGCCACCGCCATCACCGGAATCGACAACAAAACTGAAACCCAGAGCAGGATTCTGCTTGCTCGCTTCACGCTCTTCATCTTTCACCTCACGACAGTCGGTTGTGCCAATAATACTTCCACATTCAAACTCGGTACGGAATGGAAAGTTGCGGGAAATCGCAGAAATTATAGCACCTGCATCGATTCTCACGGCGCAGGCTCTCCTGTTCCAGCGGGCCGCCGGCAGTGACCAGGCCGTCAAAATGGCACGCTTCGCCCATCAACAGCACAGAGAGTATAGGAAATCTCAAGGCGTCAGGCATCTCAAAGGAGCTGCGCCCGCAGTTGCATTAATTCGCGCTCTTGCCTGTCCCGAAGATCTTCTGCAGCAGGCTGCGGTGCTCCTCGGGATGGTCGCAGGTCTCGGTCGGCGCGGTGCCGTCAAGGAACGCCACATCGGCGCTGTCGTCGGGGCAAGTTGCATCGCTGAGCAAGTTGCTGACCTTGTCAATGGCGACAATTTGCACACCCTCGGGCGGCGTGAATGTGTTGGTGTCAGAGTACTGCGGCAGGGCGACGGCTCTCTTCATGAACTCCGCCCAGATCGGCGCGGCGGCGTGAGCGCCCTCGATCTTTACATCGGTGTAGTCGTCGTTGCCCACCCACACAATGCACAGCAGGTTGGAAGTGAACCCCGCAAACCATGCGTCGTGGCTGGTGCCGGTCTTGCCCGCGGCCGGCGAGGTGAATCCAAGGCCGCGCACTCCGGCGCCCGTGCCATGATTGATCACGTTCTCCAGCATGTTGGTGGTCAGGTAGGCTACACGCGCGTCCAGCACCTGTTTGGAACTGGGCGTGTAATCGGTAACGACGTCGCCCGTCGAAGTGCGCACGCTGGCCAGCATCCACGGCTCCAGGCCAACACCTTTATTGGCGAAAATCGTATAGGCCCCGGCCATCTCGATAGGCGTTGCGTCATAGGAGCCGATGGCCACCGATGGCGTTCCACGAGCGCTCTTCACACCGGCTTCGCGGGCCAGCGCTGCCACCTGATCAAAGCCCACCATGGAGGCCAGGCCGATGGTGGCGTTGTTCAGCGACTGCTGCAGCGCGTACCGCGCTGTTACCTGATCGTGATAGACGCCCTCATAGTTGCGCGGCGTGTACTCCTGAGAGGTGCCCACGTCATAGGTGCTCTGCTGATCGCTCAGCATGGTCAACTGCGAGAAGAGCTTGGTCTGGCCGGGCAGCATGTTGCCCTGGACTGCGGTATTGAAGGCCGCGGCATATACAAATGGCTTGAAGATGGAGCCTGTGGGCCGCTTGGCTACCGCATGATTCAACTGCGAGTTTCCGTAGTTGCGCCCGCCCACCAGCGCCAGTATCTGCCCCGTGTGCGGATTCAGAGCAACCAGCGCCACCTGCGGATAGATGTACGTCTCGCCGGGCTTGCGGTGCGCATGCAGCTTGTCCACCTGCGCATCCACCACATGAACTGTGGCTTCCACCGCTGCTGTCGCTGCCCGTTGCAGATCGGGGTCGAGCGAGGTGTAAATCCGCAGGCCCTCGCGGTTGAAGTCGCGCTCGCCCAGTTTCTGCATCAGTTGGTCGTGCACCAGGTCAACAAAATACGGCGCTTCGCTGGCGTCCACGCTCATTGCTCCCAGGTGCAGTGGCTCCGCCTTTGCGTGCTCCGCTTGATCTTTCGTAATCGCGCCCGTTTCAACCATCGAATCCAGCACCAGGTTTCGCCGGTCGATGGCGCGGTCTCCGTGGCGGAAGGGCGAAAAATAATTTGGCCGCTGGATCATGCCCGCCATCAGCGCGCAGTCGGATAGATCGAGCTGGCTCACATCCTTGCCGAAGTAGGACTGCGAAGCCTCGCCGAATCCGTCGATGGAAAAGCTGCCGCGCTGGCCCAGGTTGATCTCGTTGGCGTACATCTCGAAGATCTGCTTTTTATTGAAGCGGTGTTCGAGCTGAAAAGTGATGATAATCTCGATCACCTTCCGTTTGAAGCGCTTCTCCGGCGAGAGGAAGAAATTCTTCGCCAACTGCATGGTCAGCGTCGAGCCGCCCTGCTCCTTGTGGCCGGTGGTCAGGTCGCGAAACCCGGCTTCCATCAGCCGCCAATAGTTCACCCCGCTGTGTTCAAAGAAGCGCCTGTCTTCGATGGCCAGCACGGCCTGCACCAGGTTCGGCGGAATCTCGTCATACGTGAGCAGCCGCCGCTTGGTGCGGTTGGTATCGTCGCTGAGCCCGGTGATGAGCAGCGGCTCCAGTTCGTAACTCGAGAGCGCCTGTCCATGATCGTCGGAGATTGAGTCCACAACTCCCCCGCCGACACGAATCACCGCGCCGTCTTGCGCGTGGTACGACTGCGGTCCGGGGCGCACGGTGATAGTCTGCACGCCTTCTTTGTAGGTCCCCATTTCAGAGGGTTCTGCGGCGCCGTCGGCCGAGTAGCCCGCCTCGCGCAACTCATTTGCGAGAAGGCGAACTGAGAGTTTTTGTCCCGGACGCACCTCGCGCGGCGCCGCAAAGATTTTGGCCGTCGAAGCGAAGATCGGCTGTTTGAGGCGGTCGTCCACAACGTGCTGATACTTGACGTACAAATAGGCGAAGACAGTAAAAAACACTAAAGCAGCAGCCGCAATTGCCAGCAGCCCGGCGCGCAACAGCGTCACCCTCAAGGGATGCTTGCCCGAGGGCCTCGGAATCCTGATCGTCAATGCCATTGCCGCTCCTTCAAAACAGTGAACAGTGAATAGTGGTCAGTGGTCAGTGGCCAGTTAATTGTGGACAGTTAAGGAGCCAATGAATAAGTCGTTGCTTTGAAGGGTACGGGCTTTAGCCCGTACATCACCCCAGCAAAATCAACGTGGGCTTTAGCCCCTGAGGGAATAATTCCTTCTCAATCCGGCTCGTTCATAGATTCCTCCACAGCGGGTGCCCCACCCTCGCCGCGTTTTTGTCTTTCCACCCCAGCGACGAAGACCTGTCACTGGGATCCCGGTTTGCGGCCAGGGTGGGATACCGCGACCTACGCGTCTGCCGTCAACAGCAGCGCATCTTCCTCGATGCGTTCCTTCACCAACGCCACCACGTCAGGCAGCGCGACATCCACGCTGGTTGAGGTCGCACGTGTAACCAACTCCACCTTGCCTTCAGCAGTCTTCTTGCCCACGTTGATGCGGTAGGGAATGCCCACCAGGTCCCCATCCTTGAATTTGACTCCCGCGCGCTCTTCCCTGTCATCCAGCAGCACATCCAGGCCCGCGGCTTCCAGTTCGGCGGCCAGCTTTTCGCCGGTCTCCTTCAGAAGCGCATCGCCTATGTTGGTCACCGTCACCACCACCGTGAACGGCGCAATCGAGGCTGGCAGCCAGAAGCCGTTCTTGTCGTTCGATTGCTCCACGGCCGCTGTCAGAATGCGCTCGATGCCGATGCCGTAGCTGCCCATGATGGGCGTCACTTCCTTGCCGTTCAGATCGAGCACACGCGCGCCCATGCTCTCGGAGTATTTGTAGCCGAGCTTGAAGATGTGGCCGATTTCAACTGCCTTGCCCACAACCAGCTTGCCCTTGCAGCCGTCCTTCGGGCAGCCCTCGTCTGCGTTCACGCTGCGAATCTCCGCCATCAGAGTCCACGAGAAATCGCGGCCCGGTGTTACATTGCGCAGGTGGTAGTCGAGTTTGTTTGCCCCGGCAACCAGATTCCCGCGACCGTCCAGCGATTTGTCCACCACTACTGTCAGGCCGTCTTCCAGCGGCTTGGCGTCAGGCTTGAGGCCCACCGGTCCGAGGAAGCCTGCCGGGCCGTTGAAGTATTTCTCCAACTCTTCGGCCTGCATGGTGCGCAGTTCCACGGCTCCCAGCGTTCCCAGAAGTTTCGTCTCGTTGACCTGGTGATCGCCGCGCAAAAACGCCGCCACGCCGTGCCAAGTGCCCGGCTTATCTGCCGCACCCGGCTTCAGCGCCATGTAGGCCACGCACTTGATGTCGCTCGACTCCTCCATCTTGAGGAAAGCGGCGATGTCGGCGATGGCGCCCATTCCCGGCGTATGAATCAACTCTGGCTTGCCATCCCCAGTAGCATCCAACTCGACTAAATGCTCCAGCAGCGAAGTAGCCTTCTCGGTATTGGCCGCGTAGCCGCACGCCGGGCAGCTTGCAATCAGGTCCTCGCCCGCGTCGGTGTAGACCATGAACTCCTGCGACTGCGAGCCGCCCATCGCGCCCGAATCCGCCTCGACAGCCACAAACTTCAAGCCACAGCGCGTGAAAATCCTGCGATAAACCGCGTCGTGCAGCTCAAAGCTCTTGTCCAGTCCGGCCTTGTCGATATCAAAGGAATAGCTGTCCTTCATCGTGAACTGGCGCGTGCGCAGCAGCCCCGACTTGGGCCGCGCTTCATCGCGAAACTTCGACTGAATCTGATACCAGATCTGCGGCAACTGCTTGTAGCTGCGCAATTCGCTGCGCGCAATCGTGGTCATGATCTCTTCGTGCGTCATGCCCAGGCACATTTCAGCGCCCTTGCGATCCTTGAGGCGAAACATGTTATCGCCCATGCCCGTCCAGCGTCCGCTCTGCTCCCACGGCTCCTTGGGGAGCAGAGCCGGCAGATAAAACTCCTGGCCGATCTTGTCCATTTCCTCGCGCACAATCCCGATGATCTTTTTGATCGAGCGCTGGCCGAGGAAAAGGTAGCTGTAAATGCCCGCGCCAAGCTGGCGGATGTAGCCCGAGCGGACGAGAAAGCGGTGGCTGGCCACTTCGGCGTCTGCCGGGGCCTCGCGAAGAGTGGGAATAAACAGTTTCGACCAGCGTTGCATAGAAATGAGTGCGCGCTTTCCCGCCGATTCACCGGCGCAAGACGATTTACGTCAATGACCATTCTAAATGTTCCCGCCAGCCGGATTGCCTGGGAGTCCTGACTCGCCGCGTCCTCCAGATATAATGCGGGGATGGAGTCTTCGGTGCGTCTAGCGGGTAAACCGGTATGAATAGATTTCCGCGCCTGCTGCGCTACGGGCTTCCTTATTGGCTGGAACTGCTGCCCGGCGTGTTGCTGCTGGCCATGGTTGGAGCGCTTGACACCTTCCGGATACTCCTCCTGCAGCCTATCTTCGACCAGGTTCTCAGGCCCGATGCTCCCGAGGGCCCCATCACGCTGGGACTCACCAACAGCCCCTGGCACTTCGACCTTAGAAGCGCGGTCCCTCCTTTCCTGCACATGCACAACGCATGGACCGTGGTGGCCTGCGCGTTGGTCCTTGCCACGCTGGCCAAGGGTTTGTGCGATTACACAGGCACCTACCTGGTCAATTACGCCGGCTTCGGCACCATCACCGATCTGCGCAACCACCTCTACGAAGTCACGCTGCGGCGTTCTTCCAGCTTCTTTCACAAGCACGCCACGGGCACCATCCTTTCCACGCTTATCAACGACGTGGATCGCGTGCAGGTTGCGGTCAGCTCGGTCATCAGCGAATTCCTTCAGCAGTTCTTTACCTTCATTGTCGGCCTGGTCCTCGTTATCACTATGGGCGGGCGTCTTAGTTGGGCGTTGCTGCTGTTTATTCCCGTGGTCATCACTTCTTCGCGCAAGATCGGCCGGGAAGTCCGCACCCGCACCCGTACCGGTCAGGACAAGCTGGCCGAGATCCAGAACATCCTTCACGAAACAGTGACCGGCAACCGCATCGTGAAGGCCTTCAATACAGAACTGTGGGAGGTTCTGCGCTTCAAGAAAGCCGCCAGCCGCCTCTTCCGCGCCAATCTGCGCAACGTGCGCATCCAGGCCATCAGTTCTCCCTTGATGGACTCAATCGGCGCCATCGCCATTGCCATGATGCTGTTCATCGGGCGCAATGAAATCATTCGTGGCCGCATGACCATGGGCATGTTCGGCGCTTTCATCATCCTGCTCTTCAAGCTCTACGATCCGGTGCGCAAGTTCGCTTACTTCTACAACAGCTTCCAGCAGGCCATGGGCGCTTCGGCTTCCATCTTCGGCTTTTTCGATACCGAGGACGACGTAAAAGAGCGGTCGCACGCGACTCCTTTGAAGGGCTTTGCGAAGTCCGTCCAGTTTGAGGACGTGGGCTTTTCCTACTCGACCGCCGAGGGCGAACACCAGATTCTGCACCACGTGGATCTCGAGCTGCGCACCGGCGAAGTGCTGGCGGTGGTAGGCCCCAGCGGCGCGGGCAAATCCACCCTGGCCAACCTGATTCCGCGCTTCTTTGACGTGACCAGCGGCCGCATTCTCATCGACGGCCGCGACCTGCGCGACCTCACGCTGGGCTCACTCCGCCGTAATGTTGCCCAGGTCACGCAGGAGACCATCCTCTTCAACGACACGGTGCGCAACAACATCGCCTACGGCCGGCCGGAAGTCCACTTGAAACTCGTAGAAGAGGCCGCGCACAACGCCCTGGCCCACGACTTCATCATGGGCATGCCGCAAGGCTACGACACCGTAATCGGCGAAAAAGGCTTTCGGCTCTCCGGCGGCGAGCGCCAGCGCCTGGCCATCGCCCGCGCCATCTTGAAAGATGCGCCCATCCTGATTCTTGACGAGGCCACTTCGTCACTGGATGCAGAAAGCGAATCCCTGGTGCAGGCCGCGCTGGCCAATCTGATGCAGAACCGCACCGTGCTGGTCATTGCTCACCGGCTGGGAACCATTCGCCGTGCCAACCGCATTGCCGTGCTAGAAGACGGGCGCATCACCGCCATCGCCTCTCATGATGAACTGCTGGAAATCTCGCCCACCTATCAGCGGCTCTATCAACTGCAATTCATGGACGTGCCGGAAGAGCAGGCAACAGGGATCAGGGACTAAGGGAAAAGCCGCCTTTAGCTGAACGGTATGGGCTCTAGCTGAAGGGTACGGGCTTCAGCCCGTACATTAACCAGGCATAAGACCGGGGCTTTAGCCCCTGAGGGAACAGGATGCGCCCCAGGCGAGAAACAATTCGGAGCAACGAATACGCCTACTTCGTCTCGACACAGACAGCGGGCCGCAAGCCTTTTTTTCGCCATGAGCGTTGGGCGCGGTTGATGCTTTCTACACTTGCGCATTACGACGGAACAGGATTCAAACTTCATGCTTTTGTGGTGATGCCGGACCATCTCCATTTACTCATCACACCATTCGAGACGGTTGAGAAGTCGGTGCAACTGATTAAGGGCGGATTCTCATTCCGAGCCAAGCGAGAGTTGGAATGGAATGGAGAGATATGGCAGGCGGGATTTACAGACCATCGCATCCGAGATGAAGAAGACTGGAAGAGACATCTGGAGTACATTCGGCGGAATCCAATCGATGCAAGGTTGGCTGAAGATATCGTTCTTTGTGAATTCATTGGGTTTCCAGGCAGAAAATTCCCTCAGGGGCTGAAGCCCGTACCCTTCACGCCGAGCGAATCCAGATGTTAGAACCGTAGTTTGAGGAACAACATGCCGATTTATTCGATGACCGGGTTTGCGCGCTCTCAAGTTCGCGTGCCCTTGCCCAATGGGGAACAGCTCAGCTACACGCTCAACGTCAAGAGCGTCAACCATCGCTTTCTCGACGTGCAGTTGCGGCTGCCTTCAGGCCTCGACGCGTTGGAGATGGAGCTGCGCAAGGCGCTCAAGGACACGCTCGTCCGCGGCCACGTGGATCTGACGCTTCAGGTCGATCGCTCCAGCCAGCAAACCGCCGGCTACAATCGCGATCTCGTGAACGGCTACCTGGCAGCTTTCTCCGCCGCTCGCGAGGAGAATGGACTAACCGGCCAGCAGCCCGATCTGAACGCCATCCTGCGCCTGCCGGGCGCGCTGCAAAACGATAATCGGACGAACGGAGACGACGACCAGGCCGCGCTCGTTGAAAGCGTGCAGCGTGAGATTGCGCCTCTGCTTGAAGAGTTGAAGATCATGCGCGCGCGTGAGGGCGAGGCTCTTGTGGCGATTCTGAACGGAACGCTGGATCGCCTGGCCGAATCCACTGAAGGCGTCGCGGCGTTGCGCTCCGAGGTTGAAGAACGCTATCAGGCGCGGCTCACCGAGCGGCTTCTCGCGGCCACCGGCCCGGAGTTCAACCGGCAGAGATTGCTGGAGGAAGTCGCCGTGATGGTCGAGCGCAGCGACATTGCCGAGGAGTTGGAGCGCATGACCACCCACATCGGCCACTTCCGCGAGCTGTTGGCGGCCGGCGGCGAAATCGGCAAAAAACTCGATTTCCTGCTCCAGGAGATGAATCGCGAGGCGAACACGCTACTCTCCAAGACCGGCGGCGCGGGCGGCAAGGGAACGCGCATCACTGAACTTGGATTGGCCATGAAGTCAGAGATCGAAAAAGCCCGCGAACAGATTCAGAACGTAGAATAAAAAGACAGCAAGGCGCAAACCTCTTCAAAAGCGCCCACGAGGACAATCGCAACGTGGCAGGAATTCTTTTTATCATTTCGGCGCCTTCGGGCTCGGGCAAGAGCACGCTGGTCAACGAGGTGCGCAAGCAGTTGAGCGGAATCGAGTTTTCCGTCTCCTGGACCACGCGAGCTCCGCGTGGCTCTGAGCAGGACGGCCGCGAGTATCACTTCACCACACGCGAGGAGTTTGAGCGGATGCTCGCCGGCGGACTGTTCATGGAGCACGCCGAGGTCTTCGGCAACTACTACGGTACCGCGCGCAACTCGCTCGAGCAGGCCCGCCGCGATGGCCACGATCTGGTGCTCGACATCGATGTGCAAGGCGCGGCGCAGGTTCGCGCCGCCATGCCCGAGGCAGTGAGCATCTTTGTCTTGCCGCCCAACCCCAAGGTGTTGCGCACGCGACTGCGCAATCGCAGCCGAGCCGAAGGCGTGGTAAACGAGGAAGAAGTTTATCGCCGCCTGGGTGAAGCCAGCAAAGAGATTGAGAATTATCGCCAATACGGCTATATTCTGGTCAATGACACTCTCGACCGGGCGGTGGCTCAATTGGAAGCCATCGTGCAGGCCGAACGCTTCTATCGCAACGATGAGCCAATTGCTTATCGTTCGCGTAGGGTGTTGGAAGTGGCTGCGGGTTGCCTGCAAGGGAACTCGCAGGACAGGCTGAAACCCGTGCTCGAGGCTTTCGGGATTCTCCATCCCGCAGGCCAGCGGGAATTGCCTTTTTTGGAGGACTCCGATGAGGAGGACTCCATTGATGAAAAGGACGGCAAGGAGGAACCCGATGACGATTGAAACCGGCTTCGACTCGAACTACCGCAAGGTAATGGTGGCTGCCCGCCGCGCTCGACAGTTGCAGAACGGATCCCGCGCCCTGGTCTCCACTCAGTCCACCAAGCCCTGCCGCATTGCGCAGGACGAGATTAACGCAGGCAAAATTTCCTACGTCAAAACCGACGTGCCGGTGGTCAAGCCGGTGGTGGAAGGCCCGGCCATTCCCATACTGGCCAGTTAGTTTCCCCCGTTTCCTTCATTGCCGCGAATCTTTTGAGCGGCATCTTTGCGGCCTTGGGCCCTGTGTCGACAGCGCTCGGAAAATCTGCGGATTGCGGAGCAGCGCAACAGGCGGATTTGAAAGTGGAGTAAAACAGTTGGCGCAACCGCTCGATTCCGCAACTCGCCAGGCTCTTACAGCCCGCATCCGCTTCTATCGCGATCTTGGCCTCACGGAGTTCTATCGCCGTCCCGTGGACCCGGCGCTCTTGGCCAAGTTGGCCGCCGAGCCGGTCGAGCCGCAAGCCGTGACCGCACCTCAGCTTCATAACTCGCCTCAGGCCATCCAAATGGAGGATCAGCCGATTCCGCCCCGCAAGCCGTTTCCCTCAGCTCCAGCCATTGCAGACGCAGTTCCCGCTGTTGACCGCGCCGCCGCTCTTCAACTTATCCGCGATGAGATCGGCGACTGCACTCGCTGCGCGCTCCATGAAGGCCGCAACAAGCTGGTCTTCGGCGACGGCTCGCCCTCGGCGCGGCTCATGTTTGTCGGCGAAGGCCCCGGCGCGGACGAAGACGCCCAAGGGCTGCCCTTTGTTGGTAAGGCGGGGCAACTGCTCAACAACATGATCACCGCCATGGGACTCCGGCGCGAAGATGTCTACATCGCCAACGTGGTCAAGTGCCGCCCGCCCGGCAACCGCGTCCCCGAGCCTGAAGAGGGCGCCACTTGCACGCCATTCCTCTTCCGCCAGATCGACGTGATCCGCCCCGAGGTTCTGGTCGCTCTGGGAGCCACTGCGGCCACGTGGCTGCTGGGCGCGCGCCAGCCGCTGGCCGGCCTGCGCGGCAGGGTTCACGCCGTGCGCGGGACCAAGCTCATCGTCACCTATCACCCGGCTTATTTGCTGCGCGATCCCCGCCAGAAGAAAGAAGCTTGGGCCGATTTGCAGATTGCCATGAAAGAGCTGGGGCTGAAACCGCCGGCAAAAGGCTGAAAAGCGCGATCCGCCCTCACAATTTCACAGTTCCACAGGAAATAGGGGGGAGGGGGGTACCCTTTTTTCGAGATTTTCCTGTTCATCGTCCTGATCACCGTCCCAGAGGACAAGCCCCGGGAACGATTGCTCGTCCAGGGATTCGAGGAAGCGGCGGACGAGAGCGGAGACGGAGGTACCCTGCCTGGCTGCATACACCCGCGCAAGCAGGTAAACCTCGTCTGGCACAGTTACAGTGATATTTTTCATTGAACTCCTGTATTGCGGCGCAGAGTTTTGCCCGAAGACTCTCTATTTGGGATTGTGCCCGAACGGTCGTTAATTTTCTGCAACCACCTGCGGTGGGGCCAGCGGCCTTCGGCAAACACGAGGCAGGCTGTCCGCAGAACTCCCATTCTCAAGGTCCAGACCAGACTCGCCCGGCTTTGTGACTGGTCAGATGTCGGCCGCCCGAGTCAGTTCTCAGACACTCCGGTATCCTTCACGATGGGGTGACACCATGAAGCACTTGGTGATAAATGGCTGGAATGTCGGGTTCGACAAGATTCTGTTGAAGAAGACGCTACGAGCTGAATTCGGTTACTCGTTGTTGGAGGCGAAATCAATTACCGATCAGGTTGTTGACAATAAAGAGATAAGAATCCCCTTCGACCGTGAGCCACGGGTCGCGGAGGAATTCGTTAAGAAGCTCCGTGAGATCGGCGCGAAGGCTACAATCGAGGGCTAATCCAAAGTACCCGAGCAACCCAGGCCTCGCATAGAAGCCCCGGAAATTTGCCAGCCCCTCTCACCCGTCGAATCGCCACAGTGCCACACCGCCGAGCAGGCCGGCTTCATTGGAGACGATGCTCACGTTTTTGGCCGGGGTGAAGAGGATTTTTTTGGTGTTGCCGCCGCCCAGGTAGAGGTAGTCCCAGTTGAAGGTTGCCTCGGTCTGCTTGATGGCTGCTTCGAGGAAGTCGTTCCAGCGCGCCTTGCCGTACTTGTCGAGGCCGCGGCGGCCAAGGTAGTCCTCGTAGTTCATGCCCTTTTTGCGCCAGGGGTGCACGCTCAGTTCGAGGCCGGGAACGAGGTGGCCGTTGGTGAAGAGGGCGGCGCCCAGGCCTGTGCCCAGCGTGAGCACCAGTTCCACGCCGTGGCCTTTGATGGCGCCATAGCCGGCGACATCGGCATCGTTGGCCACGCGGACGGGCTTCTTCCAACGATCAATCAGATTATTTTGCACGGGAAAATTTTTCCAACCGGGATGGAGGTTGTTGGCCAGGATGCTTACGCCGCGCTTGACCACGCCGGGAAAGCCGACGGAGACGCGGTCGAAGCCCGGCAACTGGCGGCGCAACTCATCAAGCCCGGCCAGCACCGCCTCCGGCGTGGACATGGCCGGAGTGGCGATGCGCAACCGCTCGCTGACCGGCTTGCCGGCTGCATCCAGCAGCATGGCTTTCAGCGCGGAGCCGCCAACGTCGATGGCCAGCGTGACGGGGTGGGTTGGGTCGTGCGCAACCGCCGGAGCAGGGGCGGCGGGGGCGGCGGGGATGGGAGCGGTGGGCGGTGTAATTTGAGAAGCCATTTGCAGGAATTGTACTGCCTGAGGGCGGGATTTCAATGTGCCGGATGGAAGCTCCGGTCATGCGCGAGCGGTTCGGGGCGCGCTACCGGTCTTTTCAGCTGCCTTCCTGGAGGCCAGACCGGCGCTGTGTGCGACGTAATGCTGGTCCAGGGCCTGCCGGACAAGCGTTTTGATCAGGGCCTGGCGGCTGATATTCAATTCCCCGGCGGCATGGTCCAGTTCGCTCAGCATCGAGGCCGCAAAATCGACATTTACGCGCTGAACCGAAGCCTTGATCGGCGGCATCATGCGGCCCGAGCCGGTAAAAAAGCGGGAAACGTCCCCGCCGCTGTCGGCAAGCTGGGCAATATGCTCTGCGGCGACGGCCTTATGTGTGGTCTTCATACAGTCTCCTCTCCTCTCGGGTCGCTTTCCACAGCGTTACGAGGTGGTAGAACTCGCCCTCTTCGTCTTCGCGGACCTCGAAGATCAGGGAGTAAAGCAAAGCCCCCACCCATCCGATGGCCCGAAACTGCTCGGGAAGATCAGAGCGCTGATCCAGATAGTAGGGCCGGGCGAATATCTCCTGAGCTTCCTCGAATCCGATCCCGCGTTTGGGATTCTTCCGCAGTTGCTTGCTTTTGCGCGGACCGAAGTGAAGTCTCATTTAGTATAACAGTTATACTATTTCTTGCCGCTGGTCAAGGCCAAATTCAACAACCGAATCGCCCCTATCCCCTACACTGAGGTTTGCCGCCCATGCCTGCTTATTGCGATGTCGCGTTGCCCGTGCCGCTGGATCGCGTGTTTACCTACGCGGTGCGCGCGGGACAACTGCCCCAGCGGGGAGCACGGGTGATTGCGCCATTTAACAAGGAAAAACTGATCGGGGTGGTCACCGCGATTGACGCCAAGGCTCCGGTTGACTTCGAGGCGCGCTATATCGAGGCGGTTCTGGACGATGAGCCGCTGTTGAGCGACAGCCTGCTGACCCTGGCTGAGTGGATGGCGCAGTACTATCTGGCTCCGCTGGGCGAGGTGCTGCGGGGGATGTTGCCGCTGATGGCCGAGGTGCGGCGCACGGTTTATTACCGCATTACCGATCTGGGGCGGGATGTGCTGGCGCGGAGTTTGGACGGGGATGTAGGGAGTTCCCAGGTCTCAAAATCGAGACCTGGGCCACCCGGCGTACTTGATTTCGGAAACAAGAGCGAATCAAAGCGCAAAGGAAAGCTCTCTGCCGAAGAGCAGGACATGGAGCGGCGTGTGCTCACGCGCCTGGCTTCGGGCGAGCCGGTGAAGGTTTCCACGCTGCGCACGGCCACTGCGGCCACGCTGCCTGTGCTGGCCGGGCTTACGCGCAAGAAGTGGATTGCGCGCGAGACCGCTGCCGTGGAGCGCGACGCGCGGCGCATGGAGCGGTTTGCCGTTCTGATTCCCGAGGCCCGGCTGCCCGCGCTGACCACCAAGCAGCAAGCCATTCTGGCCGAGCTCGCGGCTTGCGGCAATGAGCTGCCGCTGGCCGAGTTGCGCCGCAAGGAGTTGCCCTCTTCGACCCTGCAAACTCTGGTCCGGCGCGGGCTGGTGCGCATTGAAGAACGCCCGGCCATCTTTCGCCTGGGCGGTTTGCAGGGGCAGTCTGGGCCATTCCGGCTCAACGAGCCGCAGGTGGACGCGCTGGCCAGCCTGGCGTCGGCTCTGGGGGGATTCCAGCCGCTTCTGCTGCATGGTGTGACGGGTTCGGGCAAGACGGCGGTTTATCTGGCTGCTATGCAGAGGGCGCTGGACCGCGGGTTGTCGTCAATTTTATTGGTTCCGGAGATTGGGCTGACGCCGCAGACGGTGGGCCTGCTGGATGCGGCCTTCGGGCAAAAGGTCGCGCTGCTGCATTCCGCGCTGACGCCGGAAGAGCGCAGCGACCAGTGGCGGCGCATAAAGCGGGGCGAAGCGCCGATTGTAGTCGGGACGCGGTCGGCCATCTTTGCGCCGGTGCCGAATCTCGGCCTGATTCTGGTGGACGAAGAGCACGACCAGAGTTACAAGCAGGAGGAGACGCCGCGCTACAACGCACGCGACGTGGCCGTGATGAGGGCCAAAATCGAGGGCGCGGTGGTGGTGATGGGCTCGGCCACGCCGTCGCTGGAGAGCTGGCAGAACTCGGCGCTGGGCCGGTACAAGCTGATCGAAATGCGCGAGCGCGTGATGGACCGCCCGCTGCCCGCGGTTGAGCTGATCGACATGCGGCGCGAGTTTCAGGAGACGGGGCAGGAGCAGCTTTTTTCGCGCGCGCTGGTGTCGCAGACGCGCGAGGCTCTGGATCGCGGCGAGCAGGCGCTGATTCTGCTCAACCGCCGCGGCTACTCATTTGCCGTGATCTGCCGCGCATGCGGCGAAAAGCTGGAGTGCCAGAATTGCGCCATCTCCCTCACGCACCACAAACCGGCGGCATCCGAGTCTCTGGACGCAGGCGTGGCACGCGAAGGCCAGCGGCTGGAATGTCACTATTGCGGCTTCCGGCGCACCGTGCCTGCGCGCTGCCCCAAGTGCGACAGCGAACATCTTTACTACCTTGGCGCGGGGTCACAGCAGGGAGAAGAACGGCTGGGCGAGATTTTTCCTGGGGCGCGAATTGGCCGCATGGACCGCGACACAGTGCGCGGACGGGGCGATTTGGAGAGATTATTGACGCGGCTGCATTCGGGCGAGATCAACCTGCTGGTGGGCACGCAGATGATCGCCAAGGGCCACGACGTTCATGGCGTCACGCTGGTGGGCGTGGTGGGCTGCGACCACTCGCTCTCGATGCCGGACTTTCGCGCCGCCGAGCGGGTCTTCCAGCTCATGACGCAGGTTTCGGGGCGTGCGGGACGCGGCGAACTGCCAGGGCGCGTGGTCGTGCAAACTTACTACCCTGACCATTACGCCGTACTGGCCGCGAGCAAGCACGATTACGCAGCGTTCGTCGAGCGCGAACTGAAGTACCGGCGCTGGATGCACTATCCGCCCTTTGGCGTGCTGGCCAATGTGCTGGTGCAATCGGCGAAGTTGGAAGAAGCGGCGGGCTGGTCGGCCGTGCTGGGGAAATGGTTTGAGAAGGCAGCGCCGGAGGGAGTGCGCGTATTAGGCCCTTGCACCGCGCCCATTGCGCGCATCAAGGGCGTCTATCGCTTTCACCTGATTCTCAAGTCAACCTCGCGGCAGGCGCTCAACGCGGCTCTGCGCGGAATGCTGGCGCGGGCGGACGCCGCTCAGATTCCACGCAGGAATCTGATTGTGGACGTGGATGCGTTGCGGCTGATGTAGACAACTGCGGCGCGGCCCTTTCTCAAGGCTTGAGCGCCCTTTTCGATTTTCGCGGCGGCAGATAGTTCTCGCCGGTGACAACCCTTCGACCGGTCTTGCTTTCGAGTTCGACACGTGCGCAATGGGCAATCCCGCCGCCGGTCTTTGCAGCCCTCGTGTTGGCGGGCAGGCCCACCGCCGCTTCCGTCTCCGCAATCTGGCGAGTGGACAGCTCGGCCAGGGCCGTGAAGATGAGTTCCGCCTAGCTCATGTGGTCGCGAAGATTCTGGCTTTCCAACCCTTTCAGGTTCTTATGGTCCTTGACCGATACGCCGGACCATTCTTCGTGAATGAGATTGGTGAGGATGGCGAACTCCTCTCCCTGCTTGACCTCGTGGGCGGCCCAGTAGTCGGTGAGTTTGTTGCGCGTCTCTTGCCCAGTCATGCGCTGGGTGATCCATTTCTCGCTGCGTCCCAGCTTGCGCCAATTCTCTCTCGTCCTCTCCAACCCCAAGGCCGGATCGGCGATCTCCCGTAGCCGCTCATAGCCCACCTTCGCAAGCCAACGCTTGAATGGCTCCGCTTTTGGGGAAGGGATGGACTGAATTAGCCGGAGAACTCCAGGGACGTTCCAGCACTGGAACCTTTGCACGCCCCCCTCCGTTTCAAAGGGAAGTGCAAGGGGGGGACAAATTGTCCCCCCCCCTTTGAACACCTCGGCGAGCGAAGGATCGCGGCGGCGCAGTTTCTTCAGGTAATCGGAGGGAGCGGGCGAGTCCGTCAGCGCGGAGACAATATCTGAAAGAACAAACCACCACTCCTCATCGTGAAAAGCCGTGCGAACCGGCCGCTCTTCAAAGAAGGTCATCTCGTTCATGCATAAACCTTCCTCCTCGACAAGATATTTGCCGAGAGGGTTGACCGTCTCGCCGGCTGCGTTTTCACTTTGCCGGCGCGCCGTTCTCGATCACATGTAGTTCCTTGCCGGGTTTGAAGCGAACCGCCTTGCCGGGCGCAATGCTGACCTCGGTGCCGGTGCGGGGGTTGCGGCCGATGCCGGTCTTGCGCGCACGGACGCTGAAGACGCCAAAGCCGCGCAACTCGATGCGCTCACCGGCCGTGAGAGCCTGCTTGAGGCCCTCGAAGACCGTATCCACGGCAGCCTCAGCCTTCGTGCGGGGCAGACCCGTGCGCTCAATCACATGATGTACGATGTCCTGCTTAATCAATGGGGCACCTCGCTGACGAAACTGAATTGACTGTACTACTACCTACGGTAGTGATGCTACAGGTTTTAGAACGATTTTGGAATACCCCGGACGGCAACCATCGGTTTGGGGCGCTTTTTCCAGAAGGAAATTGGCGTTTGCAGCCCAGCAGACCGTATGTTGCAGACAGCGGACGGCTTCGGTGCCGTATATTGAAATTTGCCGTGAGTTTTCCTAAGATAGACGGCGAAGCGTTCCTCAACCCCAGGCAAAATCAACTCCGGACAGTGTGCAGACCCGGAACAGGAGAGGTATGTCAATTCAGAGCGATCGTTGGATCAGGGAACAGGCCATTCAGCACCGAATGATAGAGCCTTTCAGCGAAAAGCAAGTGGCCGGCAACGTCATCTCCTATGGGCTCTCCTCGTACGGCTATGACCTGCGCGTCAGCAACGAGTTCAAGATTTTCACCAACGTAAACAGCGCCATCATCGACCCCAAGGCCTTTGACGAGCGGTCATTCGTCGCCGTCCAGGCTGACTCGGTGATTGTGCCGCCCAATTCCTTTGCGCTGGCGCGTTCCGTGGAATATTTTCGCATTCCCAGGGACGTGCTCACGCTCTGCGTGGGGAAGTCAACCTACGCCCGTTGCGGAATCATTGTGAACGTGACGCCGTTCGAGCCGGAGTGGGAGGGATTTGTAACTTTGGAAATCTCCAACACCACGCCGTTGCCGGCCAGGGTCTACGCCAACGAGGGACTATGCCAGATTTTGTTTTTCCGCGCCGATGAGCCTTGCCAGGTCAGCTATGCCGACCGTAAAGGCAAATACCAGAAGCAGCAGGGAATTACGCTTCCCAGGCTCTGATAAGAAACAAGAATGCAAGTTGAGCAAAGCAAATAGGAATTGTGCGATCCCACCCATCGGACAAAAACAAAGACGTCCGATGGATGGGGCGCCCGGCTTGGGATGGGAAGCGATTGGGCTGGCTTGAAGAACGGCGGGTTTCATTCACGTAATGACGCGGGGTTAGTGCTTCTCGCCTTATTGCCAGATAGCGGTGCATTGAGTCGAGAGGCGCACGATGTCTTCACTCCGAGACAATAATCCAATTCGCATCGGCGTGCTCTCCGATGAACCGCTCCGCCTGGAAGGCCTTGCCGGCATCTTCGAGGAGCAACCCGCGGAGGGTCTTGCTCCGCTCGCTCCGGTATTCGGAAATCTCGATGAGCTGCTATCCGACCGTGCGCTGACGTTCCTGGTCGTGGACCTGAACGCTCTTCCCGGCGGGGCGCGAACTGTCGAAGCCATTTGCCGGCGACGTCCGGGGATGCGGTTGATCGTGATTGGTCCCGAAGGAAACGAAAAGCTGATTATGGATTTGGTGCGGGCCGGCGCGCGCGCCTACCTTGATCTGGAGGCCAGCCCTCGAACGGTGCGCCAGGCCATCGAGGAGGTCACCAGCGGCTCCATCTGGGCACCGCGCCGGCTGCTCTCCAGACTGATCGACCAATTGCTGGCGGTTTCCGATGCCAGCCTCGCCAACGGCCCGCCTCGCCTCACCGAGCGCGAACTACAGGTGCTCGAGCTGATTCTGTCGGCGCAGTCCAATCGCGAGATTGCCCGGAAGCTGGGCATTGAAGAGAGCACCGTTGAAGCGCATGTTGGCAGGTTGTTGCGCAAAACCGGCGCGGACAACCGGATCGACCTGCTCCGGCGCGTCTCGGACCCCGCGCTACTCCATTCCAGCGGCATCACGGATCGCCGCAAGGGAGAGCGCCGCCGGAGCGTGGCGTTTGTTCCGCCTCCCGTTACTGATAAGTAAACAAAACAGGTTACTTATCTACATACGTGTTCTGTAATCTTGTGCAATATTGACCTTTTCCTCCAAACTCTTTCTTAGAAACAACGCAGATCTGGGGAAAGGAGTTCCCAGGCGGCGTGTTTTACATGACGCCTGGGAACTCCTCTTTTTTCATTTCTTCCAATTCATACTTTCGCCCGTGATCTCTGGTTCTTCCCCTCCCCCGTACCCATGCGCCTGTTTGCCTTTTAGGTAAACAGGCGCGGCTACATTTCCATAAATATTTGTAGTTTTGAGCGCTATTGAACATACATTGGTGCATCGTTTCCCGCAGACTGTTGTTATAGAAGCAACGAAAGATTTGGGGAATAGGAGTTCCCGGACGGCATATCCTCCATGAGTCCGGGAACTCCTCTTTTTTTGCCGCTCACGGCGGCTTTCGGGGTCAGTGCCTCTCCGGCCGGTTTCATCCGTAATTCAACTTTACATACGCAAGTCAGGGCAAGTCTCTTCGGCTTGCCCCATTTTTTTCGCTGAAGGGTAAGCGCCTCCGGTCCGTACACAATTCGTCAAAATAGGTCGAGCTTCAACCCCAACAAAAAGTCATTCAAACTCATTCGCGACCCATCCGTCTAAAGGCTTGAGCGTGCGCGCCGGGGCTGGTATGTTATAGCTGTCTTGGGAGACCCGGGCCAGGAACGCCGGCGCCTCTTGGGTTCTGTGGGCTTCAGCGCCGTGGAGGCCGAATTGCGCGGCACTGAATTCTGACGACTCAACTTCGTCGATTCATCTTCGACGACTCGACCACTCATGCGGCTCCCTGGCCGCGGAGGGAAAAGGACAAAAATATGAAAAAGACCCTTGTTTTGCTATGCCTCTGTTGCTTGCTTCCCATCGCCGGCTTCGCGGGTTCCACGCGCGGGAACCTGCAGGAGCGCGTCGATGCCGCCAAGGCCGTTCTGGACGAAATCATGGGCACCCCTGATAACAGCATTCCCATGGATATTCTCGACCAGGCGACCTGTGTGGGCGTAGTGCCCGGATTGAAGAAAGGCGCTTTTGTATGGGGCGGGCAGTATGGGCAGGGCGTGGTAACCTGTCGCACTGGCCACGGCTGGAGCGCGCCGGTATTTATTCGCATGGCTGGCGGCTCGTTCGGCTTCCAGATCGGCGGCCAGTCCACTGACCTTGTGCTGGTGGCCGTGAATGATCGCGGCTTTCAGGATCTGCTGAAGAACAAATTCAAGATCGGAGGCGATGCCTCCGCAGCGGCCGGCCCTGTGGGCCGCAGTGGACAGGCCGCCACTGACTGGAAGATGAACGCCGAGCTGCTCAGCTACTCGCGCAACAAAGGCGTCTTTGCCGGCATCAGCCTGGACGGCACCAGCGTAAGCCAAAACGACGAGGACACCGAGATCTACTTCGGGCAATCGCAAACCTTCGAGTCGATTCTCAAGGGCGACGTGCCGGTTCCTCAGGGCGCGGTGCCTTTTGTCACCACCGTGGCGCATTATTTTGTCAGATCCAAGAACCGCTGATAGCGGCAATGCTCGCCAGCATCGAGGGGTGGTCCGGCAACGGGCTGCCCCTCGTTCGTTTTGCGGTATCTAGTCCGCGTCGAGAGGCTACACTTGAATTTTGCCTTTGATGATGCGAGAGAAGCTCGAGTTCTGGTTAGTGATGATTGTGGCGCGCCCTCTGGGGTGGTTGCCTCGCGGTGTGGCGCGTCTTGTTGCCGGCGGGATTGCGTGGGCCGCGTATTGCGTGCTTGGCCGCCTGCGCCGCGTGGGTGAGCGCAATCTTGAGCTGGCATTCCCGGAGCGCGCAGCACGCGAGCGCCGGCAAATTCTCCGCGGCGTATTCCGTTCCCTCGGGCGGCAGCTTGCCGAGTTCTGCCGCATGACCCGCTACACCCCTGAAAATACCCGCGATTGGATTCGCACCGAGGGCCTTGACAACTATCTCGCGGCAAAAGCGCGCGGCAACGGCGTTCTGATCGTTACCGGCCACCTGGGCGCGTGGGAACTCTCCAGCTTCTATCACTCCCTGATGGGCTATCCCATGAGCATGGTTGCGCGGCCACTGGACAACCGCCGGCTCGACGAGTTTGTGAACGGCATCCGCTGCCTGCACGGCAATCGCGTCCTGTGCAAGGACGATTTTGCGCGCGGCCTGCTGACCGCCATGCGTAGGGGCGAGACCGTGGGCATCCTGATGGACACCAACATGACCCCGCCGCAGGGTGTTTTTGTGGAGTTTTTCGGCAAACAGGCTTGCGCTGCCTCGGGCGTGGCACGGGTGGCTCTGAAAACCGGCGCGGCCGTTTTGCCGGGCTTCATGCTGTGGGAGCAGGCTGAGCGCCGCTACGTGCTCCACTTTGGCTCGCAGCTTGAATTCGAGCAGAGCGGCGATGCGGATGCTGATATTGTCGCCGCAACGCAGCAGTGCACCAGCGCCATCGAGAGCTGGATTCGGCGTTATCCTGACCAGTGGCTGTGGATTCACCGCCGCTGGAAGACGCGGCCGGCGGGCGAAGCGGGAATATACTGACTCGATGGAATCTTCCGGTTATTCAAAGGAGGAATCATGCGGATATACTGTCAGCATCTCCCCGCAGCAGTGATCGGACTCATGGTTTGCTGCGGAATGCCTTCCATCGCGTTTGCTGACTGGACCATTGATTCTCCGCCCAACTCTGTTCAACTTGTCGGCGTGGATCAGGTCGCCGGCGGGGTTCTGCGCTTCACACTCAAGAACGTATCCGATAAGCCGATTGTCTATCTCGACGCCAATGCGCCTGACGGAAATGAAACAGGTATCGACGCTTTTGTTGTTGGACAGGGGGAAATTGAGCCTGGAGCAACCAGGTCAGTAACGTTTGGCTGGAGAGACTTTCCGGCTGCAATTCAGAATCACAGCATTCCTACTTTCATTCGAATAGTTGCTATCGTCTACGCCGACGGGTCGCGCGTTGGTTCAAAGCAGAGACTTGATGAAATCGAGGATGAGATGCTCGGGGCCGCGTTGGAGATCAAGCGCGACTCCGATATTCTCGCAGCCCGCCCGGATGTCAGCAGCGCTGGTTTTAATGCCGTCGTTGAGAACATTGGGAGACAGTTACCCTCTACCGATGAAGAAGCAGCGGCATCGGTGCGGGGTGAGGAATTGTCTGGCATCTCGCAGTCCTACATTGAAGCCCATCTGAACCGCCGCAGCGGCCATCTTAGAATCGGAATTGATAGAGCAAGGGGGTCTGTTTTGTCGGATATCAATCTAGTGAAGTCGAATGCTTCTGTACCAATGGGACCGCAGGGCGAGGCTCTTGTGAAACAGGCCCAACTGCACGCCCTATCCGACCTGGCGCAAGAGTACCGGGTGCTGAGCGAAAAGCAGGTTCAATGTATCAAGGGCTACATCGAAACGCTCGACGCCAACTAAATGGAGAGACGCATGAAGCTAGGCAAACTGGTCAAAATTCTGAATGGAAAACTGGCGCAAGGCGATCCTGAGTTCGTGGTCACCGGCGTGAACTCTTCCGCTCTGGCCTCGACTACGGAATTGGTCTTTGCCGAGGACACACCATCGGCCACCAAGGCGCTGGCCAGCGGTGCGGGCGTGGTTCTTCTGCGTGCTGGGCTGGCTGAAGCGTATCCGGAAGGCAAGTGCGTCGTGGAGGCCGAGCAGCCGCGCTTGTGGTTTGCGTGGGCAGGCAAGCTGCTCAAGCCTGCGCCGCCTGCCACCGGAGTGCATCCCGCAGCCGTTGTTGGCGCGAATGTGAAGTTGGGCGAAGGCGTCAGCATCGGCCCCTGCGCGGTGGTTGGCGACAGCGCCAGCATCGGCAAGGGAACACGCATCGAGGCTGGAGCGGTCATCGGCGAGGGCGTCCACATCGGCGACGATTGCCGTATCTATCCCCGCGCCGTCCTTTATTCCGGAACCACGCTGCTGAATCGCGTCATTGTCCATGCGGGCGTGGTGTTGGGCGCGGATGGCTTCGGCTACGTGCGCAACCCCGCCACCGGCGCTTACACGCAGTTTCCGCAGCAGGGCACGCTGCTCATCGAAGATGACGTCGAGATCGGCGCCAACACGACCATCGACCGCGGCGCGCTCAAAGCAACGAAGATCGGCCGTGGAACGAAGTTCGACAACCTGGTTCACATCGGCCACAACTGCGAGATCGGCGAAGACGTGATTCTGGTGTCGGGGGTGGGCATCAGCGGCTCCTGCACGGTGGGCAACGGCGCGGTAATCGCCGGGCAGGTGGGCATCGGCGACCATGCGCATATCGGTCCCGGCGTGATTCTCGGCGGCCAGGCCGGCGTGCTGAGCGGCAAAACCGTTACCAACGAGGGCCTGAAACCAGGAACCGTGCTGTGGGGCACGCCGGCCCGCCCGCTCCATCAGGTTCTGCGGGAACTGGCCGTGGTCGCGCGGCTGGCGAAAAGGCGGGGCAGGGAATAGCGAATAGCGATTGCCGTCCAAGTGCGAATCGGCCTCTCTACGGCCTGAAGGCTGGCCCGTAGGGCGCGTCAAAACGGCGCTCCCACGCACCATTTTTCTTCAGTTGGCTGTTCCAGTAGAACTGCACAATGGGCAGCTTGACGGCCACCGAAAGCAGTGCCGCAGTAAAACCGGAAAATCGCTCCGTGCCTGCTACCGCCTTCAATTCCGTCTCGCCGAAACGGCCCTCGCGAGCCAATTGCTCACCTAGTGTTTGCAGACACGCCCACAGTTTCTTGTTTGCTTTGTCCGGCATTGACTGGAGCGACTCACCCATACCGCGCACAATCGTGCCCGCATAGGGTGAGCCGAGACGCCGCGCCAGCTTCTCCAGGTAGCGTTCCAGCGGGCGCGAATGCAGCGCCTCAGGAAAGCCGGACTGCACAACGAAGGCGAGCGTCGGGTTCGCGCTCCCGGATTGCGCGGCGGCTACGCGCGGGGCCAGAGCCTCGATGTATGCCTTTACCAGTGCAGGCATCGAGTCGGTGTAGAGCGGCATCCCGAGCAGCACAACGTCAGCTTGTGAAAAGGCATCCACGGCGCGGTCGAAGCCGGGGCGGCTCGCCAGGTGAAGGATCTCCGGCGCTTTTCCTCCGCCGCGCACCCAGCCCTCGCCGACCCGCGACAACATCTTCATCGAGTTGGAGCGCTCGCCCCGCGGCGAGCCGTTAAGCAACAAGAGCGATTTCATCGGCCACCTCCTCGGGAGCGCGGTTGGCGACTGCGGTGAATACCATGCTGGACTTCATGTTGCGCGCCATCCGCTTCCACATTGCTGTTGTAATCTCGATGTCTTCGGCGTCGCTGCCGCCTCCTACGCCCAGCAGAAGCCCAAACTTCGGGTAGCTTGCATAGCGCGCGCGATGATGTGCCTCGCCGCCTTCGATTACGAAGTAAGGATGAATGATCTGGATCATCTGGTCGGCGGCGCGCTTCAGCAGCGCGGAGGTAAAGCCCATGGTGAGCGGCGAGGCCAGCAGCAGCATGTCAGCGCTGATTGCGGCCCGGCAGACCTTCTCGCTGTCATCGCGTTTTGCGCACACGCCAGGCGTCTTCAACCAGCAGCCGAAACAACCGGAGCAGCCTTTCAAATCCAATCCAGCCAGATCGAGCTGCGTGATCGTATGGCCGAAGGCCGCGAGCCGCTGCGAGAGCGTCTGGAGGTAATTCTGGAAGTCCGAGGCGGGATTGGGGTCTCCATTGAGGATGGTGATTCGCATGGCAGATCCTTTCGTTCCCAAAGATATCTCTACAATGTAGAAATATCCTGCTGGAAATGATTCTACACTGTAGAGCAGATCTGTCAAGCCTAGTCCGATTTTATTTTTAGCGTCGTGCAAAGGTAATCGTATCTTCTTTCTCTGTAGCAACTTGACGGTTCTACGCTGTATAATTCGACTGTTCCAAGCAGGTTTCAAGGAACTCGCCCTATGCCAGCAAACAAGAAAACTGACCTTGCGGCCAAGCGCAGCCGTAGTTCCGCCGCTCCGGGCAAGCGCCAACCAGTTAAGGGAGCGCCGCTGAGGCGTGAGCAGATTGTGAAAACGGCGCTCGCTCTGGTGGACCGCGAGGGGCTCAAGGCTCTCTCCATGCGCCGCCTGGGAGCAGAGCTGGGCTTCGACCCGATGGCAGTCTACTATCACGTTCCCAATAAACAGGCGCTGCTCGACGCTATTGTGGAGGCAGTGATGGCTGGAATCGACCTCTCCGTCGATCATCCGGCAGATCCGCCTGAACAGCGCATCCTGGCTGCGGCGCTGGCTTACCGGGAGGCGATGCTCGCGCATGTCAACGCGCTGCCCATTGTGCTCGCGCACGGTCCTGCTACGCCGGTGGCCATGCGTCCGGTCGAGTTGCTGATTGGGATTCTGCGCGACGCCGGTTTGTCCCCGGCCCAGGCGTTCGCGGGAATGCAAATCATTGCCGCCACGGTGCGCGGCTCAGTGGGGATGGGGCCCGCTCCTGAAGGCGACAGCCCACCCGCACAGGAGCAGATTGAAGCCATGATGCGGCTCTTCCCGCCCAACGAGTTTCCCAACCTGCTGGCGGCCATGCCTTACGCCGGTGAGTTCTTCGAGAGCGGCTTTGAATTTGGTGTCCGCGTGCTCACGCGAGGGTTGCTGGCAGAGGCGCGGAAAGGGGAAGGACAGGGAATAGGAATAGAGAATAGGAATTCCTGACCCGCGATTTCAGAGCGGCTTCTCGGTGAGGAACGGCTCCGGCTTGAGCGAGCCGTCGCGCTGCTTGACCAGCATCTGAACCTTGCCCTCGGCGGCGTCCAACTCGGTCTTGCACGCGGCCGACAGGCCCACGCCCTCTTCGAAGAGCTTGAGCGAGTCTTCCAGAGCGAGGTCACCCTGTTCCAGTTGATCGACGATGGTTTCCAGCTTCTTGAGCGAGTCTTCAAACGACGGCATGGCGGTCTCCGTTGCTTCTGTTGCTCTCGAAAACAAGTCTAACCGATGCGCTGCGAGCCTTGCCGGTAAAATCGGAAAGAAGGCGAAGCCGGTCACGAACGCCATATTCCGCGTGATTTAAAGAGGGAGAACTGAGTGAAGATTGTGCGATATTCGATCATATTGCTGGCTCTGGCCGGCGTGGTGGTTTCCATTCTGGCGTTACGCGTGCACTATTCCACCGAGACCCAGCCCTGCGACATCAACTCGAAGTGGGATTGCGGCGTGGTGAACCACAGCCCGTTTGCCGAGATCGCGCACATTCCGGTGGCTGCGATCGGCATTGCAGGCTATCTGGCGCTGGCTGGGCTGGCGCTCAAGCGGCAGCGGTTCCTGGTGCTTCTGGCGGCGCTGGTCGGGCTCGGCTTTGCGCTTCGCCTCACTTCCATCGAGGAATTCGCCTTGTGCGCGTGGTGCATCTATTGCGTGATCTCGCAGGTCGTGATCGCTCTGATTACGCTGCTGGCTCTGGGCTGGTTTACGGAAGAATATCTAGCGCTGAAGCGCGCTTGCCGGGAGTGAGAGTACTGGGTGCATAAATCCGCTTTGTGCCAGGGCGCGACTTCTGTCGTGCGGAAAAACCCCTGATTTCTGTCTCGTTTTCTCTTGGTGGCGGATTTTTCGTCTTTCCGGCCCGTTTCGCGGCGTTCCCTTGTTTCATTTTGCGCCTGGAAGCCGCTTTTCCGGCCTCCAGGCACACTTCAGCCCTATTGGGCCAGCGCGTCAATCGGAATCAGCCTCCGCATCCGCACCAGATTGTGCGCCGCGATGGTCAACCGAGTTATCGGGCAGCGTCTGAGGGACTTTGACAGAGGCCATTCCCGCGGCGGTTGCCGCCTCGATGCCCAGGTCAGTGTCTTCAAAAACCAGGCAATCGGCCGGCGCCACGCCGAGCCTTTCGGCGGCCAGCAGAAACCCATCCGGGGCTGGCTTGCCGTGGGCGTAGTCTTCCGCGGCGACGATGGTATCGAATTTGTCCAGAAGCCCGATGGCGGTAAGCGAGCCGATGACCGTGTTTCGCCTGCTTCCGGAGACCACGGCGAAGGGGATCCGGCCATGCTCGGCCTCAATGTATTCCAGCACCTCAGGAATCGCCTTGAGCTGCGGGAGCTGCTCGATATAGAGAGCTTCCTTCTTTGTGGCGACTGCATCGACGGGCATCTGGAGGCCGTTCATCTTGTTCAGGTCGGCAATGATCTTCTTCACGGGCTTGCCGCCCCAGGAATAGAACAGCTTCTCGGGATAATCGCAGTTCCACTCTGCCAGAGCCTTCTTCCAGGCAATGTAGTGCAGCGGCATGGAGTCGGCGATGGTGCCGTCGCAGTCGAATAGATAAGCGCGGAATGTGCCCGCTGGGATTTTAAGTTTCATGCCGCACAACCACTCTCGACGCTACAGCCTTCGCCGGGTTTGGTGGGCTCCATGCGCAGAGCGTTGTTGAAGCGGTTGAAGTAGTTGAAGAGGCCGATGGCGCAAAGCAGCTCCACAATTTCTCCTTCCGAGTAGAAGCCGCGCAACTCGGCGAACTGCTCGTCGGTGACCGCATTGGCGTCGCGCGTGACGGTCTCGGCCAATCGGAGAGCGGCCTTCTCGGCGGGGGTGAAGTCGTCGCGCTGGGGCCAGTCGGCGAGATGGGAAAGCTGCTCGTCGGACCAGCCAAGATTTTTCGCGAGTATAGTGTGGCTGGCCAGGCAGTAAGGCGTCACATTTACCTGGCTGGTGCGGACGATAATCAGCTCCTTGAGTTTGGCGGGGACCGTTCCGGTCGAGAGCACCGCGCCGAAATGAGCCTGCATGGTCGTGAAAATCTCAGGCCGGTGCGCCATGACCCGGAACATATTGGGAACGTTGCCGCGCAGGGCAAAGATTTTATCGTAGACCGTGGCCATTTCAGGGGTGACTTCGCTGCGTTCAAGGCGGGAAATTCGGGACATCTGTTCTCCTTGTTCCTATGGTATCGCCTGCGCCTCCGGGCACACGCCGCAGGCGCACAGGCTACGGTTCCGCGCTTCCGTAGATCGCAAGCAGGTTCAAAACAAAAGATGAATTTCGGGCCATTTGCCAAAATTTTTGACGCGCCCCGCTCTCTCTGCTAACTTGGTAGTGGAGAATTCTTTCCAAGGCACTCCTCAGTAGCTCAATGGCAGAGCATTCGGCTGTTAACCGAAGGGTTGTAGGTTCGAGTCCTACCTGAGGAGCCAAAGAATCAACAACTTAGAGTAGTAGAAAGCAGCAGAAAGACACGAGATTGGCCCGATTGTAGTCAATTTTGTCGTCACTCACTTTCAAAACGGGTGCTAACCCATAGCAACCGAGCTCCGTTGTGGCCCCCCTGATAGAACTACTTCAGATCTCCAGCCGCATGTCCTGAACCACGCCTTCGCGTGGTGCCGGGTCCTCTGAAATTTGATCGAGTTTTGCCTTCGCCTGAACCTTCAGTTGCGCGCCTACACCGGCGCGCTCACCGACAGGACAGGAGTCCCGAATGGCAACGTATCTCAGGGGAAAGTTTTGGTGGTACCGGTTTCGCTTCGCCGGTGAACGAATCGACGAACCGACAAAATCGACATCTCGAACCGTCGCGAAAGAGGCTGAACGGCAACACCGGAGAACACTCGAAGCTGGCTACAACAACTTCAAAGAGGTTCGGCAGAACCGTGTCCGGATTCTTGAGGAGATCATCGACGAATACCTCACGGGCTACCGGCTCCGCTACCGGTCAGCGAGTTTTGCCGAGTATGCGCTCGGACACGTCGGCCGTCTTCTGGGCACGAAGATTGTCGCCGACATCACCGACATTTCGGTTCTCCGCTACCAGGAGGACAGGCTCCGCGAGAAGGCAGCGCCAAAGTCGATCAATGAAGAGGTCCGGTTTCTTCTGAAGATGCTGGGAGACCCGGGCGAAGTGATCCGCGCTCATCTCCAAAAGACCAAGCAACTCAAGCTGACCGTTCACAAAAGCATCGGCAAAGCCTTCAACAGCGAAGAAACGGAGAGTCTCGCAACCAAAGCAAAGAGCTCACGCAGCCCCCATATGTACCCGGCCTTCATGCTCGCTCGCAACGGAGGTCTACGAGATACCGAGATCAAGACCCTTACCTGGAGCCAGATCAACTTCGTCGCGAAAACGGTCCAGGTAGGCAGAGCAAAGAGCGAAGCCGGAGAGGGGCGAATCGTTCCTCTGAACTCCGAGGTCTACCAGGCGCTCATCGACCATTGCGCATGGTATCGCAAGCGGTTCGGCGAGATCAGGGAAGAGTGGTACGTCTTTCCCTACTGCGACACAGGAATTTGGGCCGCTTGGGCGGGCAACTTCCCGGCACGCGGGCTGCTCGTCTTCTTCGCCGCGTTGGAAGCCACGGCACTGGCGAATGTCTGGGTCCAGGCTGGCCCCGGCCTGCACGCCTTTTCGGTGAGTCAGAGTACCATTCCCAGGCAGAACGCGATGCCCATTGCAGTGGGGGCGAGAGGACGAAGCGATGTTTGATTCAATCAACGATCTCGGCGCCAAACTCGCGGCCACGGGGTACTTCATCGACCCGGTGATGACCCAGGTGATCTTTCTCGCCGCCAAGCTGCAAAAACCACTGCTGCTCGAAGGGCCCGCAGGATCGGGCAAAACGCAATTGGCCGTCTCTGTTGCCGCCGCAGCCGGGACGCATATTGAGCGGCTGCAATGCTACCGCGGCGTAACCGAGGACCAAGCCATCGGGCGATTCGATGAGGGGTTGCAGCGGCTCTATATGGAGTTTGCGAGAGGTGCGCACGGGGATTGGCAGAGCGTGCAGGCGAACCTCAAGGGGCGTGCCTTCTTCCGGGCGGGTCCGCTGATGCGCGCGCTTGAATGCGAGCGGCCGTGTGTTCTCTTGATTGATGAACTCGACAAGGTAGACGAAGGTTTCGAGGCGATGCTGCTTGAAATCCTTTCGGCCTGGCAGTTGTCGATTCCTGAGTTCGGCACGGTGGAAGCGAAGAGCATTCCCTTTGTTGTTCTGACGAGCAACGAGGAGCGCAGACTGGGAGATCCCATTCGCCGGCGCAGCCTGTACGTGCGTGTAGAACACCCGACGCCAGTCCGCGAGGCGGAGATCATCGCCAGCCGCACGCCCGACGCGGACGAGAGATTCCACCGAGAGATGGCGGGCATAGCGCTTTCGTTCCGCAACTATTCCCTCGAAAAGCCACCGTCGGTGTCGGAGATGATCGACTTCGCCAATGCACTCCGCCTGCTTGGTACGGACCATGTGACCGAAGATCTTCGCGATGTGCTGCTGCCATTCCTCACAAAGACGGAAAAGGCCCGCCGTCACCTGCTCTTGCGCGAAGGATTCAAGAGTCTGCTCGACGATGGCGCGCGGTTTGCCGCCAAGCTCACAGTTCCGGAGGTGACGGAATGATAAGGGGAATCCTTTCGCTCGTCCTTTTGTTCTTTGCCATGCTGCCCTGCGCTCGCGCGCAGCCCGATGCCTCTCAGGCTGAACAATGCGTGCGCCGATACGCGGCACATTATCGTGTTCAGCCAGAGTTGATCGCCGCACTGATCGATGTTGAATCGCGCTGGAATCCTCGTGCCGTCTCGGACAAGGGTGCGATGGGGCTGATGCAACTGATGCCAGCGACGGCGCGGCGCTACGGAGCCATTCATCCATTCGACGTGGAAGAAAACATCGCAGCAGGCACGCGCTATGTTACGGCGTTGACGTGGGAGTTTCATGGCGATCTGCGCATGGTGGCAGCAGCTTACTATGCCGGTGATCGTTGGGTTTCACAAAAGCGGTTGAACTACAGCAACCCGGATGTCGTGGCCTACGTTGAGGCCGTTCGGCTGAGATACACGATGCGCAAACGAGCGGCGAAAAGGCCGCAAAGGAGGTAAATGCGATGAGATTTTACACGCTGCTTTCAGCAGCACTCTTCATTCCGTTGCGGTTATTCGCGGCGGATCATGCCGTTCTGGCGCGGGTCGCCACACTCACGATTGATCCACGAGAGGTGACGATCCTGCATCTGCGCCCGGAGTTCGAGTCGTCAATCCGAATGCCCG
>Ga0302198_10000768_pt1 | contig 35948 bp, 33 predicted proteins | sample II_Bog_N2_2_FD_193521 | JGI IMG/M metagenome (GOLD analysis project Ga0302198, IMG submission 193521) | Peat permafrost microbial communities from Stordalen Mire near Abisko, Sweden - II_Bog_N2_2 | ecosystem: Environmental > Terrestrial > Soil > Wetlands > Peat | place: Sweden: Abisko...
AAAAAGGGAGTCCGCACCCCTTCCAGCTGCTGAATTCCACTTTTTCGATGGGGTCCCGGCTACTGTGTCGGCCCAACTGAAATCGGCTTCGGCGGAGCAGGAGCCGTCGGTGCTGTCAGCCCCGGAATAACCGGTGCCGCCGTGATCACGCCGGACGCTGCATCGGTAATGCTGATGCCATAGGCATCCAGGGTGCTCGATGTCAGTTGCCGCAGCGCGGCGCGGTCCTTCGCATATGCAGCGGTCGCAGCGATCAGAGCATTCTCCGCATTCGCGATGTTTCTCTGCTGCTGCAGCACCAGCGCCGAGGTCGAAGCCCCCAACTTGTATTTCTTCTGCTCGGCGTCCAGCGACTGCGCCGCGTAGTCGCGCCCAGCCTGCGCCGCGCTTACCTGCGCCCGGTCATTCGTCAACGCATACTGCGCATTGATCACTTGGATGCGTATCTGTATGTAAAGCTGCTGCAGCCGCATTTCCGCCTGCCGGTACTCCATCTGCGAGCGCGCCTGATCGGCCTGGGCTACCCGGTTCCGCAGCGGAATCGTGATGTTTACCCCCGCCCCATAATCCGGATAAGTCCCGCTAAATACATTGGACAGCGCCCCGCCGTATCCTGCCGGGATGGTGCTGGTCGTGGCGGTGCAAGGGGGGGAAAAGCAGATCTGAGTTGCCGATTTATTCAGCGGCCCGGCAACCGACCCGGTCCCATAGAAACCATACGCATCCAAAGTCGGCAGCAGCGCGTTCTTCTCCGCCTTAATCGTGATCTCATTATTCTTCATGCTCAGCGCCGCCTGTTCGATCTGCGGGTTGTTTACATACGTCTGATGCACGAGATCGTCCTGAGACATGTCCTCTTCCGGCAGTCTGTCTAACCCAACCCGGTCCGTTGGAATCACTGGCGCATTGGTCAACGCCGGATCTTCCAGGTTTCTCGCGATGGCCTGCTTCATAATCAACTGCTGATACTCCAGGTTAGACTTGGACGCCACCAGCGCTTGTTTGTCGGTCGCCACAGCTGAGTCCGAGTTCACCACATCCAACGGCGCGAGCGTGCCAATCTCCAACTGCCTGCGATTGTCGCCCGTCAATTGCGTAGACTGCGCCAACGCACGTTCTTTCGCCTGCTCGTCTTCGTAGGCGCTTACCAGTCCCCAGTAGATGTTCTCAATCTGGTTCACCGTGTACAGCAACTGCTGCCGAAACGCCGAGTCCGTGATCCGGCGATTGTTCTTCGCCTGCACAATGAGGCGTCCATTGATCGCGGGGCCAAAGCCCTGTAGCAGGTGCTGCGTGACCTCCGCGCGCAAGGTTGTATTCAGCAGAGGCGAGTAGGTGCTGAAGGCATTGGTGGTTGTCTGACGCGAGTTGTTGAAGGTCACGGCCAATTGCGTGCCCGTAAGAAATCCCTGTTGATATCCGAAGTTGCTGGTAAAAGTGTTTGTGACTGATCCCGGCGAAAAAGGGCTGGTCTGCTGCGACGTAGCGCGTTCAAACTGCGTGGTCCCGGTCAGGTATGGATCGAGGGTCTCCGGCGACGGGCCACCGCCATTCGTGCTCAATACGAGTCCATTCGCGCCCGAACCCGCTCCACCCGAGCCCGACGAGGTCCCACCCGGACCACCGCCGCCGGTAACCGTCGAACCCGATCCGCCCAGCGTGTCGGCGACCAGGCCAGTAGGCGCACCACGAAGGAACGATCCCGCCTTCGCCCGCAGAATGTCGGTATCCGCAATGTCCAGATTGATGCGCGCGATTGCGATGTCGAAGTTGTTCTCAAGCGCCAGCACCACCGCGTCCGAAAGGCTGAGGTAGATCTTGCCGTCACGCATCAGTTGGTTCAGTCGCGGCGTATTCCCCAGCCGCGGCAACGGCACATCGGTCGCGGTATAGATCTTCAGCGGATTGGGAAACAGCGGGTGCAAACGCGTGTAGTCCTTGGCCGTGTCCCGCAGATACAGCGGCTCAGTCAGCTTTGGCGCCGGTGGCAAATTCCCCTGGCTGGCCTCCGCTGCCGGCTGCGCTGTTGTCTGCGGTGCCGCTCCGGCAGGTGCAACTCCTGCCTGCGCCAACGCCGATTGCATAGTCACGTTCATTAGAAGCAGCGCAATCGCCGCTGTCGCCTGCATTTCCTTTATTTTCACTTGATTAATCTCCAGCACTTCTCAGAACGCCGCACGAACCTCGCACACTCCCATTGAGTTCTTGGTTTGCCGCGCGGATATTGCGGAGTGGTTGTATTAAGACGTGATTGAGCACTTGAGCGATTCTTAAACGACGAGTGGGTGAAAGCCAGCAATCCGCCCCGTTTTCCCAACGGCACATCGCCGCATACACTGCTACGAAACTGAAGGCAGCTTCGTTCCAGCTATCGGAGGGCAATTGCTGGCCGCCACCCCGCTCTCAGAATGCCCAAGTATACCAAGCTAAGTTGTCAGTTCTCAGTTGTCAGGTACCAGAATGAACGCGGGTCGGCGATGCACCCGACCCGCCGCAGTGGGAAACGGATCGGCCGCTCCTGCACTTCCCCCACAACTGATGAAACTGATAACGGACAACTTGCGCTCCGTGATACCGTGCAAAGCAAAGCATGACGCATTGGAAACTCACTCTCGCTTACGACGGCACGCCCTTCCACGGATGGCAGATACAGCCCGGTCTAGCCACCGTTCAGGGTCTGCTCGCCGATGCCATCCGCCGCACCGTCGGCGAGAGCGTCCTGCCTCAGGGTTCCGGCCGAACCGATACCGGAGTGCATGCGCTCGGGCAAGTCGCCTCTGTCACTCTCGCTGCGCCCATCCCTCCCGCCAGCCTCCAGCGCGCGCTCAACCGCTGCCTTCCTCCCAGCGTCCGCATCCTTTCCGCCGAAGCCGTTCCGCCGGACTTCCACGCTCGCCACAGCGCCCTCCGTAAAACCTACGAATACCGCATCTTCCCCCTATGTAGTTTGTCCCTCGAATCTCGAACATCGAACCTTGAACGTGACGCAATCTGCCAGCCAACCCTCGCCCCGTACGTCTGGCCGTGTCCCTGGCCTCTCTCGCTCGACGCTCTTAGCCAAGCGGCCTGCGGCGTTCTCGGCACCCACGACTTCACCACCTTCGCCGCTGCTGATCCCGACCTCACAGCCCGCACCACGGAAGAAGCGCCTCCGCCCCCAATTCGCACCATCACCCACTCCGCCTGGCACGTCCACGACGGTCTGGTCATCTACCGCGTCACGGCCAACGGATTCCTCCATCACATGGTCCGCAACCTCGTTGGCACCTTCGTCCAGGCCGGCGCGCAGCGCCTCTTGCCTGACTCGATTCCTGCCCTGCTCGCAGCCCGCAACCGCGCGGCCGCTGGCCCCACCGCCCCACCCCAGGGCCTCTTCCTCGTCTCCGTCGAATACCCTGCCCCCGAGCCTCGAACTTAACGAATGACCGCCTCCGCCCAGCTCCGCATCGCACGCCTCGCCACCACATCCGCGGTGCATCGCGCGTTCCACTGGCTGCATCTGCACCAACCTCAGCTCCGCCAGTGGCAGCTCGAACTTCTCCGCATCCCTGCCCCACCCTTCGGCGAACAGGCCCGCGCCGCCTGGTTCCTCGACCGTTTCCGGCAACTCGGCCTCGCCAACCCCCACATCGACGCCGCCGGCAACACCCTCGCCGAACTCCCGGGTGCGTCGACCCAAGGTTCCGACCCTCGAACCCCTGAGGTCATCCTCCTCTCCGCCCACCTCGACACCGTCTTTCCCTCGGGAACTCCCACTGAGCCCACCGAGATCGACACCCGGATCCTCGCTCCCGGAGCCTGCGACAACGCCGCCGGCCTCACCGGCCTGCTCGGCCTCGCCGCCGCCATGCGGCACGCCGAACTCTCCCCCGCCGTTCCGATCCTCTTCGCCGCCAACGTCGGGGAAGAGGGCGAAGGCGACCTCCGCGGCATGCGCCATCTTTTCACCAGCAGCCCTTACGCTCCGCACATCGCCGCCGCCATCGCTCTCGAAGGCGGAGGCACCTCTGCCGTCGTAACCCGCGCTCTTGCCAGCCGCCGCTTCCGCATTACCGTCACCGGCCCCGGCGGCCATTCCTGGATTGACGCCGGCGCGCCCAATCCTATCCTCATCCTCGCCCGTGCCCTGCTCGCACTCGAATCCCTGGATCTGCCCAACGGAGATCCCCGCACCACGCTGAACATCGGTCAAATCTCCGGCGGGACCTCCATCAACTCGATCCCCGCAGCCGCGACCGCGTGGCTCGATCTTCGCTCCACCGATCCCGACCAACTCCTGGCCGCCGAACTCGCCCTCCGCGAGTCCCTCGACCAATGGATCACGCACGCCCCCACACTCGCGCCCGCAAAGAAACCCGCAGCGCCCTTAACCGGCCTCTCCATCGAAACGATCGGCGATCGGCCCGGCGGCGCCCTTCCCGACAGCGCAGCACTCCTCACTACTCTCCGTGCCGTCGATCGCCACCTCAACCAGCGCACCGAACCCGGTCTCGGCTCTACTGACGCCAACATCCCGCTCTCCCTCGGCGTCCCCGCTATCGCCATCGGTGCCGGAGGCATCGGCGGCGGCATTCACACGCTTCAGGAGTGGTACGACCCGACCGGCCGCAATGCCGCCCTTCGCCGCGTCCTCCTCACCCTCCTCGACACCGCCCACCTCGCCAGCCTTGAATAGGGCGAGTCTTTTCACTGCCCGAACCTTCCGCGCAGTTCCTGCGTCTAACGAATGAATTAGTAGTCACGCTTCTATGCCTGCCCCAACCGACTATACTCAAACTGAACTTCAGAACAGCGACGAACGTACCACTGAAAACCTTGGTACGAATGAGGATCGAGCTACGATGGACACTCCAAAGCAAGCCCCCAGCACTTTCGTTGAACGCCTCCGCAGCCACCGCTTCACCGCCACCTTCGCGCTGCTGGCCACGCTCTCCGTCGGCATCCTCGCGGGCTCCATCCTCACTCGCTCAGTCAGCGGCAAGGAGCAGACCGTCGACTCTTCCGACGCGCGTCCGCTCACCATTCCCAGTCCTGTCAATCTCTCCAACGACTTCTCCCGCATTGCCAAACAAGTTGGCCCCGCGGTCGTCAATATCAACACCGTCACTCTGCCCAAGGCGTCTAGCGCACGGCGTCCCCGCCGCGGCCAATCCACGCCTAACGGCGGCGACGACGGCGATCAGAGTCAGAACGCTCCCGACAGCGGCGACATGCAGGACTTCTTGCACCGCTTTTTCGGCGGCCAGGGCGGTGCGGGCGGCGATGACGGCTCCGATCAGAGCGGCGGCGAGCGCGAAGCTCTCGGCTCGGGCTTCGTCGTCGATTCCCGCGGCTACATCATCACCAACAACCACGTCGTCGATAAAGCCGACAAGATCTATGTGAAGCTTTCCACCGATCCCGAAAGCGAGACCGAGCACGGTCGTCCTGCACACGTCATCGGCGTGGATCCCGAGACCGACATCGCCGTCATCAAGATCGACGCGCCGGAGCCGCTGCCGACTGTCAAGCTCGGCAACTCCGACGGCGCGCAGGTCGGCGATTGGGTCCTCGCCATCGGGAGCCCTTTCTCGCTCTCTGAGACGGTTACCGCCGGCATCGTCTCCGCCAAGAACCGCTCCATCGAAGACCCCGGCCCCAACGGCGCGCCCAACCAGTTCCAGAAGTTCATCCAGACCGACGCCGCCATCAATCCCGGCAACTCGGGCGGTCCGCTGGTCGATATGGCGGGCCAAGTCATCGGCATGAATACCGCGATCTACACCCAGTCCATGGGCTCGCAGGGCGTCGGCTTCGCCATGCCCTCCAACATCATCGCCAACGTTTACAACATGCTCATCAGCCCCGACCATAAAGTCATTCGGGGCTCCATCGGCATTAGCTTCCAGAGCACTCCTCCGTCATCCGCCGTCGGCCGCGTCTACGGCTTCGCCAGCGGCGGTGTCCTGGTCAATACCGTCAACCCGCCCAACGGCCCCGCCGCCAAGGCTGGCGTCAAGCCCGGCGACGTCATCGTTTCCATCGACGGGAAGCCCGTCAAGGATGGCGATTCGCTGGTAGCGGACATCTCCGCCCGCAAGGTCGGTTCCAACGTCCAGCTCGGCATCAAGCGCAATGGCAACGCGATCAACCTCAGCGTTGGCATTGCCGACCGCGCCAAACTCTTCGCCGACAATGGCGTTCAAGCCGACGACAACGCCGCACCCGCCCAGGCCGACGCCGCTGAGGGCAAACTCGGTATCAAGGTCGATGCCATCCCTGCGAACGTCGCCACCAAACTGGGCATTAAGGGCGGCGTCATCGTTACAACCGTCCACCCCGGCTCCTTCGCGGACGAGATCGGCCTGGCCAAGGGCACTATCATCGTCGCCATCAACCGGCAGTCCATCACCGACGAGGGCTCGTACCGCTCCATCGTTGCCGGCCTCAAGTCCGGGCAGGACGTCGCCTTTGAGGTACGCGGCAGCAACTCTCCATCCACCGCTGGTGACTCCTATGTAGGTGGCACCCTCCCCTAACCTCAGTCCAGCATTACGAAACGAAGAGCCCTGCCAACACCGGCAGGGCTCTTCGTTTGAAGCTGAGATTATCGGCCGGAATGGTCATGCTGGCTCTGCTCGGCGCTGGTATGCGACCCCGCAGTAGGCAGCTGCGGGGTATGTTGCGCGAAGCCGTCCAGAATCGCCTTCATCTCGACCAGAAGCCGGTGGCCCATCTCCAGCGTGAAGCCATGGCGGATGAGAATGCGCTGGATCACCAGGTCTTCACGGTTGGGCGGCATAGAGTAGGCCGGTACAAGCCAGCCGCGCTCTCGCAAACGGTCGGCAAATTGGTAGAGCGTGAAGTTCGAGGATGCAGGATCTTTGAGTTCCCAACAGACCCCCGGAATTCCACCCTGGCCGTCGTAAATGATTCTGAATGGCCCAAGGCTCTCAATCTTCTCTGCCAGGTCGCGGCCGAGCGCAGCACACTTGGTCTGAATCTCGCGGTATCCCTCTATGCCAAGGCGCAAAAAATTGTAGTACTGGCAGATGATCTCGCCACCGGGTCGGGAGAAGTTGAGGGCGAAGGTGGGCATGTTGCCGCCAAGGTAGTTGACGTCAAAGATCAGCTCTTCGGGAAGATCGTGCTTCTCGCGCCAGAGTGCCCAGCCAACCCCCAGGGGTGCGAGACCAAATTTGTGGCCGGAGGCATTGATGGACTTGACCCTCGGCAGGCGGAAATCCCAAAGCAGGTCCGGCTGGAGAAAGGGTGCGAGAAAGGCGCCGCTAGCTCCGTCGACGTGGATGGGGATATCGAGACCGGTCTCGGCGTTGAGCTTATCGAGCGCAAGACTGATCTCGTGGATCGGCTCATACTGGAGTGTGAAGGTGACGCCGAGCGTAACGATGACGCCGATGGTATTTTCGTCGCACCGCTTCAGCACCTCTTCTGGGGTCAGCAGCAGGCGGTCGCCCTGCATCGGCACCTCGCGGAGTTCCACATCGAAGTAGCGGCAGAACTTGTGCCAGCACACCTGGACCGGGCCGGTGATCAGGTTCGGCTTATCCGTGGGTTTGCCTTCGGCGGCGCGGCGCTTGCGCCATTTCCACTTAAGCGCCAGGCCGCCAAGCATAGCCGCTTCGCTGGATCCCGTGGTGGAGCAGCCAATGGTGCTTGCCGCCTCTGGAGAATTCCACAGAGCGGCAAGCATGTGGATACAGCGCTCTTCGATGGCCGCCGTCTGCGGATACTCATCCTTGTCGATCATGTTCTTGTCGGCCGACTCATCCATCAGCATTTTGACTTCTGCCTCGATCCACGTGGTGCAGAAGGTGGCGAGATTCTGCTGCGAGTTGCCGTCGAGGATAAGTTGATCGTGGATGGTCCGATAAACGGACTGCGAATCATGTTTGGCCGCGGGAAACTCGTAAGTCGCAGTCTCTTCATTGTGGGATTCGGACTCTATGCGGCTGGTGGGACCGGCCTTGAGCTTTTTGGTGTCGTGCAGTGGCATGAGTTCTCCTGTTCACCTGAACTCGAAGTCTATTCGACTGACGGCCAAACTGGAGGAAGAAACTCAAGTCCGCCGAACAATGGGCAAGAACAATGTGAACTCAGCCCCGGATTCGCCCGTCCGACTCCACGAGTAAAGTAAAATCAACGGTTCACGAATCTTGGGATGAGGCCCTTGAAAATATGTGCCGCAACATCAAAATGCTCTTCAACTTCGATCCCCCTGTCACCCCCGACGAGGTCCGCGCCGCATCGCTCCAGTTCGTCCGCAAGATCAGCGGTTTCAACAAGCCGTCCAAGGCAAACGAGCCCGCGTTCCTGGCCGCAATCGACGCCATCGCGGCCGTTTCCACCCAGCTTCTTTCTTCGCTTGAGACAAACGCACCTCCAAGGAGCCGCGAAGAAGAAGCCGCTAAAGCCAAAGCTCGCAACGCCGAGCGCTTCCCCGCCTGAGACTGCCTCGTCCCGCCGCCTCCCCTTTTGGCCCATCTACCCCAAAAGTCCGGCCTTTTCATATTGCAGTCGCATGAATGCGGGGTATAGGCTAGTTAAATCGACGGGAAACCACGTTTTGGCAGCCTTGTGTTGCGGAATCCGTCAAAGTCAGTATGAGGTTGTTCGCTACGATGCGGCTCGGTCAACCAGCTCTTCTGTTATCCATCGCCCTTACCCTGGCGATCCCAGCGGCAGCGACCACCCGCACCCACCGAGGTCCTACCTCCCTGCACAAAGCCGCCGCCAAACACGTTGCCAAGCCAAAGCCGATCGGCCCGCGCAACATCGACGACGAACGCGCCACCCAGATCCAGGCAGCCCTGATCAAGGCCGGCTACCTCTCCGGCGAGCCCAGCGGTCACTGGGACGCGGCGTCCGCCGCCGCCATGCAGAAAGTTCAAGCCGACAACGGCTGGCAGACCAAGCTGGTCCCCGACTCCCGCGCCCTCATCAAGCTCGGTCTCGGACCGGGCACCGCCCTCGTGTCCTCGCTTAGCTCCTCCGGAGGATCCCTCACGACTGTTCCGTCGAGCCCCCTCGCGCAGGCTCAGCAGTAATCTTCGAACACAAACCTACGCAACCGATCTAGCCGCCTGTTTCTTCTTCGGCGAGGAGTTATCGCTCCGCAACCCCGCCAGTGCCACCCGCAGCCGCACCACCGCCGACGAGTGGATCTGCGATACCCGCGACTCCACCACGCCCAGCGTCAATCCGATCTCCTTCATCGTCAGTTCTTCGTAGTAGTAGAGCGTCAGCACCATCCGCTCCTTCTCCGGCAGCTCCTCAATCGCGTCTGTAAGGCGCTGCTTCATCTCGCCCTGCAAACAGCGGAACAGAGGATCGTCCTCCGGCGACCCCGGAATATACGACAGCTCTTCGTCGCCCGAGTCTTCGGTCCGCTCCATGTGCAGGCTGCCGATCTCCAGACCCTTCAACTCGCCCAGCAGGTGCTGATACTTTTCCAGCCCCAGGTCCATCTCCCGCGCAATCTCCTGCTCCGTCGGTACCCGCCCGAGCTTCTGCGTCACGGACCGGATCGCCTCCTCCACCGCTCGCCCCTTGCGCCGCAACTCCCGCGGGCTCCAGTCCAGCGTCCGCAGCGAGTCAAGAATCGCCCCGCGAATCCGGAACTGCGCATAGCTCTTGAACTGCACCTTCTTCGTATGATCGAACTTCGAGAACGCGTCAATCAGCCCCACCACGCCCGCCGAGACCAGGTCCTCGAGTTCCACATGCTGCGGCAGGCGCTCATGAATCCGCCGCGCCAAGTAACGCACCGTCGGCAGATGTTCCAGCAGAAGCTGGTCGCGCTCGGGCCCCAAACCGTCCGCCAATTCGCTCCCTAACCCGCCGTCCGCTCCGCTGTCGAACCCACCTGCACCCTCCCCACCAACCCGTGGCAGGATCGGCACGCGGCCCATCTCCGCCAGGTCGCCAATCCCGAACCCTCTTCCGCTCGACTGCCCCTGCATTGCCGGCGCGTGTCTCTCCATAATCGTCGTCTCTCCAGTGCGAACCAACCGCAATCCCGTCGCTCGCCTCGCACACACGCGAGCGGCGACATGAAAGCTGTTTGCAATGGATCAGAAAGCACGAACAGGGCCAAGTTGACGGCAGGTTGTATTAGGCTTTTCTCAAACTGGCCCGAAACCGGTCAGCCGCACGCCTCCAATTTCGTCCGTTCCTCATACCCTTTCGCGGCACCCACAACCTCCCGCATGGACTCCACCCCCTCCACCAGCCGCACACACTCCGCCAGGCCCAGTTCCACCGCCTCCCGATACGCCTGCATCGTTCCAATCAGCCCGGCCAGCTCCAGCCTGCACCGCAACGTCGTCAGGGGCTGACACAGGTCATGTAGCAACCGGTCGATCTGTTGCATCCCGTCCTCTCGCCGCTCGCATACACAACCCGCATCACACATCCGCCATCCATCCTTCCGTCGAAACCCCTACCGTCGAAACGCCATTCAATCGCCGCGAGGCGTCCGCGTCACGCCATCGCCCCGCCCATCCTGCCTCTCGATCACCTGCCGCGCTCAATAAATATCCCTCGCCCCGCACTGTGCGGATCACGGATTCGCCGCCGCGCACCTTCTCCAATCCCCTACCCAGCGTCCTCCCTAGCTTCTTCCTCAGATAGTTGATGTAGACCTCCACGATGTTCGTCCCCTTGCCCACGGGACTCCGCCACACCTCCCGCAGCAGCTCCGCCCGGTTGCATACGCGCTCTCCGCGCCGCCGCAGCAGCGACTCCAGCAGGGAGAACTCGGTCGCTGTCAGTTCTACCTCGCGTCCGCCCTGGGTCACCCTCCGCGCCGCGCGATCCATCTGCAGATCGCCAAATCGCAGCACCGTATCTTCGAACCGGCACCGCCGCCTGCCCAGCGCCCGCAGTCTTGCGCGCAGCTCATGGAACGAGAAAGGCTTCAACACCACGTCGTCCGCTCCCAGTTCCAGGCATCGCACCCGCTCTTCCATTCCGGCGCGGCCCGTCAGCACCAGCACCGAGGTCGAACCGAAGCACTCTCCCATCTCCGCCAGCACCTCCAGCCCATCCATCCTCGGCAACCCCAGGTCCAGGATCATCACCTCCGGCCGTATCTGCGCCACCGATGCGAGCGCTGCCTCACCGTCCTCCGCCAACGCCACCTCGTGACCGTCCAGCTTCAAACCTTGATCCAGAAAATGTCCTAACGCGGAATCGTCTTCAACAATCAACACCCGCATACGCAGTCCTTACTTCGCTCCCGGCGAGTAGCTTTCAGTCAATCGCCCCGGGCAAGCCACTGGCCCTTAGAACTCCTTATCGGCGCCAATGGCCGATTCATCTGCGCTGCTTCAAGTCCCCCTCGCCCAGCCCATCCGCGTACCGGCCCGCATTTCCAACTCCGGAATTGTCATCTCGGCGCGAGACGAATACCATGCAGAAGGTGTCAACTGTAGAGTTTTGCCGCGCTGCACTGAATCGGCCCCAGTGAATTCGTTCAAGCTGACAACATTGACTTCTCAATCTGCCACGGCAGGCGCTCCACGAATCAAGATTCGAACGGACGTCGGAGCTTCTAAATTTATGTCGAGCAATACCGCAAGCTTCCCCCAGTCCGGCCTCACCACTTCCGCCCCGGATCAATCCAACGCCCGCTGGTTCGTCTGTGCCCTCCTTTTCGCCGCCACCACCATCAACTACATGGACCGCTCGGTCTTTTCCTTCATCGAGCCGCTACTCCATAACGTGCCCTTCATGGGCTGGAATTTTCTGGTTGACCGCTTCCACCAGTCGGCCTTCGATAACAACTACGGCAACGTCATCATCTGCTTCCAGATCGCGTACGGCGTAGGATTCCTCATCGCCGGTCGCGTCATCGACAAGCTTGGCACCAAGACCGGCTACGCCGTGGCCATCTTCATCTGGGCGCTTTCCTCGATGAGCCACTCGCTCGTCACCTCGGTCGTCGGCTTCTGTATTGCCCGCATGTTCCTCGGGCTCGGTGAGTCAGGCAACTTCCCCGCAGCCATCAAGGCGACCACCGAGTGGTTCCCCACCGAAGAGCGCGGCAAAGCCGTAGGCATCTTCAACTCGGGTACCTGCGCCTCCTTCTTTCTCGCTCCGCTCCTGATCGGCTTCGCCACCAGTCACTACGGATGGCGCTACGCCTTCCTGGCCACCGGTTCTCTGGGCATGTTATGGCTTGCCGCCTGGCTCCTCTTTCCGTACAACCGCCTGCGCCGCGGCTCCACCCAGACCCAGATTAACCTCCAGGCCGACTTCGCCTCACAGAGCGCCTACGGCGGCAATGTCCCTCTCTCCGCACTGCTTCGTCGCCCCGGCACCTATGCCTTTGCCATCGGCAAGGGGCTCACCGACGGCGTCTGGTGGTTTTACCTCTTCTATCTTCCGCAATTTCTCAACCGCAACTACGGCCTCGATCTCAAGCACGCTTATTGGGAGATCGTCACCGTTTACGTCATCTCCACCGTCGGCTCCATCTTCGGTGGATCGCTCTCCGGCGTACTGATGAACCGCGGCTACTCCATCAACGGTGGACGCAAGTTTGCCATGCTCTTCATGGCCGTTCTGGTCCTGCCGCTGATCCTAGTCCCGCACATGGGTACGCTTTTCCCGGCGAACCCCTGGCCCGCCACCCTGCTGATCGCTCTCGCGGCCGCGGCGCACCAGGGCTGGTCCGCAAACCTCTTCTCCACGCCTGGCGACATGTTCCCGTCCACCGCAGTCTCTACTGTGGTCGGAATCGGCGGCGCGGCCGGTGCGGTTGGAGGAGCCTGCTTCACCTGGATTGTGAAGCGGAATCTGTCGCTGCATCCACTGCTGGTCTTCACTGTCGCCGCGTTGGCGTATGTTGTCTCGCTCGCCTTCTTCCAGCTTCTCGTCCCGCGACTCGGAGCGGCCCACGACGAGCCGAAAGCTGCGTGAACACAAACCGGACAGCCGTGATACCCTTCCTCTCGAATCGCCGATGCGTCGGCGGGCAGCATTGAAGGACGGGACTACGGAATGCCAAGGCGCACAAAGAAACAGATTAGCGAAGATCCAGGCGGCCACAGCCAGCTCACCTTACAAGTCGTCGATCATGTACGTGCGCTAATCGCCAGCGGAGAGCTCCGTCCCGGCGACCGCCTTCCGCCTGAACGCGAACTCGCCCGCGAGCTGAAGATCAGCCGCTCGTCTCTGCGCGCTGGGATCGGGTTCCTCTCCGCGATGGGCGTGCTCAAGAGCCGCCACGGCGCCGGCACCTTCGTCTCTTCCGGCCCGCCCGCGCTCGACTCCAGCTCGCTCACCGTTCTCGGCGCCCTGCACGGCTTCCTGCCCTGGCAGATGTTCGAGGCACGCCTCGTCATCGAAGCTTCTGTCGCCTCGCTGGCCGCCGAACGCGCCACCGACGAGCACATCGCTGAGCTCGCCGAAGAGGTTGCCGAGATGTACGCCTCACTCACCGAACCGCACGAGTATCTCGTCCACGACGTGCGCTTCCACCGGACCATCGCGCGCGCCGCCGGCAACCCCATCCTCGCTGCCCTGATGGAGACCATTACCGCCAACCTCTACGACACCCGCCGCCTCACCGTCGCCAACTCCCAGGACCTCAAGGAATCCGCGGAGATGCACCGCGAGATCTACCGCGCCATCCGCTCGCACAACCCCCCCCAGGCCAAGCACTCGATGGAGCAGCACCTGAACCTCGCCCGCATGGCGCAGGCCGCCGAAGCCAATACCCCCCAAACCCTGACCGACACTCCAGCGGACCCCGCCGCCGCGCACACCGCAGTCGCAACCCCAGCCCCGGCCCGCCTCGCCAACCGCCCTTCTTGATCCAACAGTCCCACGATGGCGATTCAATTCAAGTCCGTAGATGAATACCTCGCCGCGCAACCTGAGGTTGCAAGGGCCGCGCTCAATCGGGTTCGCGCAGCCCTCCGCAAGGCTCTTCCCCATGCTGAGGAAGTAATTTCCTACAACATGCCGACCTACACGGTGAAGAGCGCACGCGTGCTCCACTTCGCCGGATGGAAGCAACACTATTCGCTCTACGCAGCCAGCGCAGCCATCGTCGCGACATTCGCCAAGGAACTCGCTCCGTATAAGATTCAAAAGGGCACCATCAGCTTTCCGCTCTCCGAGCCGGTCCCCGTGGCGTTGATCGCGCGCATCGCGAAGTTCCGGGCGAAGGAAGTGGCATCGCCAAAGAAGGCTTAGATCGAACTTCGAACCTCGAACCTTGGTAGACTAGGCATTCCAAGCCGATGCCAGACACCCCTACGAAAAAGTTCTACCTCACCACGCCGATCTATTACGTCAACGCCCGCCCCCACATCGGCCACGCCTACTCGACCATTGCCGCTGATGTCATCGCCCGCCGCCACCGCCTGCTGGGCGATGACACCTTCTTCCTGACCGGCACCGACGAGCATGGCCAGAAGGTCCAGCGCAGCGCCGAAGCCGCCGGCATTCCGCCGCAGCAGTTCGCCGACGAGGTATCTGCCACCTTCCGCAATCTGTGGGCCCGCATGGGCATCACCAACGACGACTACATCCGCACCACCGACGAGCGCCACAAGCGCGGTGTACAGAAACTCTGGCGCGATCTCGAAGCTCGGGGCGCCATCTACCTCAGCACCTACACCGGCCAGTACTCAGTTGGCGAAGAGATGTTCGTTGAAGGCCCTCCCGGCACCATCGGCCCCGACGGAAAACCCACCGAAACCGTCACCGAAGAAAACTACTTCTTCAAGCTCTCCGAATATCAGGAAAGACTCATCAACCTGATCGAAAGCGGCGAACTCCACTTCCAACCGGAAACGGCGAAGAACGAAATCCTCAGCTTCCTGCGCGGCGACTTGAATTCGGTGCTCTACAAAGATGAACCAAAGGACGACAGGGGAGCGCTGGTCAGCGATCTCGAGAATGAAGCCGTGAATGCAGGAAACCTTAAGCGGAGCGAACACGGAACTCTCTACGTCCCGGGTGCGCTCCGCGACCTCTCCATTTCGCGCACCACCTTCGACTGGGGCATTCCCGTTCCCGGGAATCCGAAGCACGTCATCTACGTCTGGCTCGATGCCCTTGCGAACTACATGACCGCCGTCGGCTACGGCTCCGACAACCCAGCCGACGTTGCAATGTTCGAACACTACTGGCCAGCCGATCTGCATCTCGTCGGCAAGGAGATCACCCGCCAACACTGCATCTACTGGCCCGCGTTTTTGATGGCCGCGGGGATTCCGCTGCCGAAATCCGTCGTCGCCAATGGCTGGCTGCTCTTTGAAGAGTCGAAGATGTCAAAATCTCGCGGCAACGTAGTCCGCACCGAAACCATCCTCGACGCCTTCGGCCCCCTCTGCCCACCGGTGCCACTCAACCTAAATTACGCCGTCATCCTGAGCGAAGCGCATAGCGCGCAGTCGAAGGACCCCGAAGCCACCAGCCCCGCCGATGCAGCCCGGACCATCTCCACCACGGAGCCCGCTCTTGCCCCACCCACCAAAGCGCAACAAGACCTCTTTGCCGCCGACGTCCTCCGCTACTTCCTGCTGCGCGAAATCCCTTTCGGCCAGGACGGCAGCTTCAGCTTCGACGCCCTCATCACCCGCTACAACGCCGACCTGGCCAACGGCTACGGCAACCTAGTTAGCCGCACACTGACCATGGTCGAGAAGTACTTCAGCGGTGTTATACCCACCGAGATATACGTGCTTTACGAAGATGGTCATACCGTCGACTTCAAGGCCCGAGTCATCGGAGAAGTCGCCGGCGGGCTTTCGCCCGAGGGCGTTGCCGAAATCGGGCAGCTATTGCAATCGCTCAACTTTTCGGCATTTATTGCAAGAGTGCAAGCGTTAGTAAAGTGGGCGGACGATGTCCTGTCTCAGATGAAACCTTGGAAGGAGCGAGAAACTCCAGAGGCGACACAAAGGGTAAGAACACAAGCTCTCTATCAGGCGTGCGAGATGATTCGCATCATCAGCGCGCTTCTCTACCCCGTAATGCCTTACGCCACCGCCTCCGTCTGGGCACAGCTTGGCCTCGGCGACATCGAAGAAGCGGCGCGCAGCGGCGAACTGAAGAATCTCCAGTGGGGCGGCCTGAAATCCGGCACGAAACTCGGCGCTCTCGCCCCCATCTTCCCCCGAGCAGACAAAGGACTCGCCCAGATCATGACTGACATGGAAAACCCCACCGCCCCACCGGCCCCGACACCGGCACCCGAAGCCAAATCCTCCGAGCCCACCGCGGAGGCCCTTAACGCCGTCAGCCCCGACGCCGGCGCTTCACCGATCACTCCTCGAACCTCGGACCTCGGATCTAATACCTCGACGACCATCTCCATCGACGACTTCGCCAAGATCGACCTTCGCGTCGCGCAGATCGTCGTCGCCGAGCGCATCCCAAAAGCCGACAAACTCCTCCGCCTCGAAGTCGACCTCGGAACCGAACGCCGCCAGATTCTCTCCGGCATCGCCGAGTTCTACACGCCGGAAGAATTGATCGGAAAGCGCATCGCCATCATCGCCAACCTCGCTCCCCGCAAGATGCGCGGCCTGGAATCCCACGGCATGCTGCTCGCCGCCTCCGGCGAAGACCACTCCAGCAAGCCGATTCTCGCCACCTTCTCCGACGAGATCCCCCTCGGCTCCAAAATCCGCTAAAGGCATCAAGAATAGTCCTGCCGGACGGGCACCCTACGCGGGCAGCGGTCACTTCGTGAGGCGTTCACACGCCTTCTTATCGCTTCGCGTGGCGCTCCCGATGGTCGCGAATGAAATCCCGTGCCGACCAACGGGAGGACGTATGCGGGGCCGATCAGCTTATGTCTTTCACGCGCGAAAGCGCGTCGAGCACGGTACGAAGTACCGAAGTGCCTACTTTGAATCCCCCGGCATCAACCCCTGCGCCAAATCCGTCAGCGTCACCTTGCCATCGACAAAATCGATCCGCCACACCCGGTCGAACTGCGTCTCCGGCCACGGATCATACGGGGGAACTGCCCCCAGCGCCTTGGCTAACCCCGGAATCGACCCATGGTGCCACGCCACCAGCACCACTTTGCCAGCATACTTCCCGCCCAGCAACTCCTTAGCCAGCGTCGCAAAGTCCTTATCGTCGATCTCGTGGCTGATCGGCAATCCAAGCGCAGCCGACAAGGGAGTAATGGTCTCCACCGGCCGGTTCGAGTTCTTGCTCACATGTGTCGCAAACAGGAAGTCCGGCCGCGGCAGATTATGCGGAGCCGCTCCCCTGTCTCCGCCAAACAGTTGCGGAATCACCTTCGCCCGTTCAAATCCCGCCGGCGACAGGTCCATCCCGCTCGCCGGCTTCTCCGCGTGCCGAATCAGCAGAATAGTCTTCGGTGGCTCCAGCGTAGCCGGCGGCTGCGCAACCCCAATTGCTCCAACCAGCACGCCAGCAAAGAGCGCCAATCCAACCACAAACAGCTTCCGTCGAGTCCAATACATAAGCTCACGCATCCATTTAGCATCGCCCACTTCGTCCCCTCCCAAGTTAACGCACCGTGAAAACCCGCCGCCAGCTCAACCTCTCACGAATTACGATCAAATCAGTCGCCAATCCAAGAATCGCCGTAACTCCCGAACTTTCTGTGATTCCCGTCACACACATACTTTTCCCGGATGCCGTATTATAAAGAGGACTAAGTTGGTCTGATATGATTAAAACCAAGGTTACGGCTTTGAGCGACGCGAAGGTCGGCAACACGGGCATTGTGGAGTCCATCGACCTCCCTGCGGAGGTTGGCGACTACCTCGCGCACCTCGGTTTCCTTCCGGGAACCCGCGTCGAAGTCCTCCGCCGTGCCCCTGCCGGCGATCCCACCGTCTATCGTATCGACGGCATCGAAGTCGGGCTGCGCAGCGAGACTGCAAGCCACATCTTCCTAAAGCTCACCGCCGGAGCCGCCGCATGAGTTGCCACACTACCGCCGTTCTCGAGCCGCTTGAGCCAGCACCCCCGCCCGAGTCCGGCAAGAAGCCGCGCCTGCGCACCGTCGCCCTCATCGGCCCTCCGAACTCCGGCAAGTCTACCCTCTTCAACCGCCTCACCGGCATGCGCCAGAAGGTCGCCAACTATCCCGGCGTTACCGTCGAGCACCACTCCGGCCGCATGAAGGCCATCGGACGCAACGACCTCACTCTCATCGACCTGCCCGGCATCTACTCACTCGCGACTTACTCTGAGGATGCGCGCGTCGCTGTCGACGTCCTCACCGGCAAGATGCCCGGCGTCCCTAAACCCGACTGCGTCCTCCTCGTTCTCGACGCCACCCACATGAACCGCCAGCTCATGCTGGCCGCGCCAGTCTTCTCCATTGGCCTGCCCACGCTGGTTCTGCTCAATATGTCCGATCAGATGGATGAGCGCGGCGGCAAGCTGGACACGCTCGCCCTGGCCCGAGAACTCGGCCACCCTGTCGCTCTCATCAGCGCTTCCAAAGGCGCAGGCCTCGACGTTATCCCCGACTTCCTCCTCCACGCCGACGATACCCTCGCCACCAAGCTCCGCCCCGTGCAGTTGCCGGTCCTGCAATCTCCCTCCGCCTGCCGCACATGGGCCTCGCAGGTCACCACGCGCTCGAACTACCATTCGCCCGAGGCCTCGCTCTGGACGCAGCGTCTGGACTCCGTGCTGCTGCATCGCGTCGCGGGCCCGCTCATTTTTCTCGCCGTAGTCTTCGCTGTGTTTCAAGTCGTCTTCACCATCGGCCAGCCACTCTCCGACGGCCTCGACGCGCTGCTCAAGTCCCTCGGCGCAAAGACCGCGATGCTGCTCCCCGACAACTGGCTGCGCCTGCTGCTGCGCGACGGCCTGTGGAAGGGCGTGCAGTCCGTCCTCGTCTTCCTGCCGCAGATCCTCTTGCTCTTCCTCTTCATTGGAGTCCTCGAGGACTCCGGCTACCTCGCCCGCGCTGCGCTCATCGCCGACCGCGTCATGCGTTCCATCGGCCTCAACGGTAAGGCCTTCATCCCGCTGCTCTCTGCCTATGCCTGCGCCGTGCCCGCCATCATGGCCACGCGCACCATCGAGAACAAGCGCGAGCGCCTTGCCACCATCCTCATCGCACCTTTCATGACGTGCTCGGCGCGCCTGCCCATCTACACCCTCATCATCGCTGCGTTCATTCCCAACCGCCTCTTCCTCGGCGGCATAGTCGGCCTGCGCGCCATCGTCATGCTCAGCCTCTACGCGCTCGGCTTTCTCGCGGCTCTGTTCACTGCGAAGCTGCTGAACTCCTCCGTCATGAAGGCCTCCTCCGCACCGTTCATCCTCGAGTTGCCGCAATACCGCTGGCCCACGGTACAGGGCCTCGCACTGCGCCTATACGATCGCGGCTCGCTCTTCCTCAAGAAGGCCGGCACGGTCATTCTCGGTGCCAGCCTGGTCGTCTGGATCCTTAGCATTCTTCCCCTCCATTTTGTTTCGGGCACCGCCCAGTTCTCCGACATCGCGAACAGCATCATCGGGCACCTCGGCCGCTGGATCGAGCCTGTACTCCGCCCGCTCGGCTTCAACTGGAAGATCGGCATCGGCCTGCTCAGTTCCATCGTTGCCCGCGAAGTCATTGTCGGCACGCTGGGCACACTCTATGGAGTCGATCCCGCCACGCACTCGCTCGGCCTGCAAGCCGCACTCCGCCACGACATGACGCTCGGCGGAGCCATCGCGCTGGTGGTCTTCTTCGCCTTCGCGATGCAGTGCACCTCAACGCTCGCCGTAGTCCGCCGCGAAACCAATAGCTGGAAGTTTCCCGCTATGCAGTTCGCCTACATGACCATCGTCGCCTACGTCGCCGCCCTCATCACCAACCAAGTGATCATTCACCTGTTCTAGCTAAGAGCCGACTCCCGATCGAACTGCTCTCGTGTAGGTCTCAGGCGGGTGACCCCGCATGGCAGACCCGATTCCTTCCCTGTGCCTTTGCACGATAGAGCAGATCGTCGGCAAGAGTAACCAGAATCTTCGAGTGAGAGCCTGGCTCAGGCCAACTGGTGGCCACGCCGCAGCTTATCGTCGATGAGACAGGAGCCAATAGTCCATCAAGGCTCTCTGCTAGACCGCTCCGGGCCTCGACCAACGCGCGTAGCCGCTCCGCCACACATCGCCCGATCTCTTCGGAGCTGTCTGCCAGAACCACGGCAAACTCCTCACCGCCGTATCGTGCGACGAAATCTCCTCTATTGCGTAAATCGTCACGCAACAAGGCCGCGATCCGACTCAACGTCGCATCGCCATGACCGTGACCAAAACGGTCATTCGTGTTCTTGAAGTGATCAACGTCAATCATGATCACCGATACTGCAGTCTGGTTCGCCGAACCCTCGGCCCAGATGCTCTTATAGACCTCTTCGAAGTGGCGTCGATTGGAGATTCGAGTGAGTTTGTCCTCGTTGGCAATTTCCAGGAGATGGCGGTTCGCCCCAATCAGTTCCTGGGCCTGGATCCCGCTCCGCATTCGCAATAGGAAGGTCATGCGTTCGCGATACTCGATGCTGTAGTTAGCGATAAGCGACAGGCAGCTTCCGGCTAACAGTACCGCAACGCTCTCGATCTTTTCGGGCCCGTTCAGCCAGCGATCCAGACGGACGAAGACCACGCCGAGCGACGCACAGATAGTTGCAATCGCCAGCCCGTAGGAAAAGCGGATCTGAATGCCAACATTCGCAAACAGAATAATAAGCATCACATCGACGAGGGCATATGCGGAGACCACTGAGCTGATGTCGGAATATAAACAGAGAATTGATGTCGAAAACACAAAAGCGACGACAAGAATAGATGTTTCGCGAATCCATTTGCTGTGCCCCTGGCGCAACCCGATCAGAGCCGCAACCGCAAACGGCGTCGCGATTCCCAACCTGATAAACACCGAATGCAAAAAGCTCCTGTGGAAGAGAAAGAAGTCGCTGAGAGCAAACAAATTGAAGAGGACGACGCAAAAGATTCCCTCGGCAAAGATTCGCCTGGAGCGAAGGGCCGCAGTCTTCAGTTCGAACCACGACTCAAGTTCAGGCGGAAAACCGAGCCATCGGACGGGCGCTTCTTCGAACCACGAAATCTGACCGTCGACCAAAACGCGGACACGCGAATCTCCGAGGTCCATTGTCCTATTATCGGCCGGACTGGACAAATAACCAAACGTCAGGCGATCTCATTCTTTTGGCGCCTCTTGCGATCCTTGCCCACGCTGGCCCCAGCGCGAAGGCGTTACCGCTCGCCCCACTTCAGCTTCGACCGCAGCACATTGAACAGCCCATTCGGCTTCAGCCTTAGCAGCCGCACACTGTTCTCGCTGCGGCAGCAATGCACCTCGTCCCCCACGTGCATCGGCACTGCCTCCTGTCCATCCACAGTCAGATAAGTCTCATTTGGCACGCCCGTCACGCGCACGCTGATCGCCGATTCCCCTGGCACCACAATCGGCCGAATCGTCAGCAGGTGCGGGCAGATCGGCGTCACCACCATGCAATTCACGCTGGGCATCACAATCGGCCCATCCGCCGCCAGGTTGTACGCAGTCGAACCGGTCGGCGTGGACACAATCACGCCATCCGCACGAAACGACGCCACCAGTTGCCCGTCGATCGACACCGAATAGTCCGCCATGCGCGCGATCGTCCCCTTCGCCACCACCACATCATTCAGCGCATCCCACTGCCGCGTCACCTTGCCCGCGCCCGCGCAAAACAGCTCGGCCCGCATCATGCTGCGCACTTCGATCTGGGCTGTGCCGTCGCACCACGCCTGCAGCGTCGCGTACAGATCGGCCAGCGGCACCTCTGTTAGAAATCCCAGCGATCCCAAATTGACGCTCAGAAGAGGAATATTCGTATGCGCAAACGCCCGCGCCGCAGCCAGCAGCGTCCCATCCCCACCCAGCACAACCACCAGGTCTGGCTCGCGGTCCGCCAGCTCTGCACGCGTCATGCCTACCGCGCCTGCTTCCGGCAAGTAAGCCGCGCTCTCCTGATCGAGAATGCAACTCCACCCGCGCTCTGCGAGCCAAGCCCGCAACTCCGGCAGAATCATCCCCAGCTCGGCCTTTTGCGGCTTCGAAATAATCGCAGCTAATGGCATCTCGCCAACCAGTGTACCGCCCCAACCCCATCAACCCCTTAACACCGATCGCCACCGACAGTCACCGTTCGAAAGCTGTCCTATTCTCCAACCAGAAGATCGCTTCAATCGGTGTTATCGGTGTTAAGCCTCTGTCTTACCTCCGAACCATGCATGCAGCAGGTACTCCCAATTCCCCTCCATCCCGTGAATCGGCGAGTCGATCACCTCCACGGCCGCGCCACCCAGCTCCACCACGCATTCCTTAACCCGTTCGATCGCCATATCGCGCCCCGTCTGCTCGCGCACGATCCCTCCCTTGCCCACATGCTCGCGCCCCGCCTCAAACTGCGGCTTCACCAGCACCACTGCCTCGCCTCGCCACGTTCCACCTTCCTGCACCAACGCCCGCAACACCGCCGGCAGCACCAGCGTCGCCGAAATGAACGAAACATCCATCGCCAGAAACGAAATCGCCTCCGCCGCTCCGCCTTCAACCGACAACCCGCAACCTGCAACCTGCAACTCGCCTTCCCCAAGCAGCCTCGCATTGCATCGCTCCATCAGCCTCACCCGCGAGTCCACCCGCAGCTTATGCGCGATCTGTCCATACCCTGTGTCGACGGCCAACACGGAAACCGCGCCATGCTGTAGCATGCAGTCCGTAAACCCACCCGTAGACGCGCCCACGTCCAGGCAAGCACGCCCTTCGAGCGCAATCCCCCAATACTCCAGCGCGCGCTCCAGCTTCAGCCCGCCCCGGCTCACATAGCGCAGGTCGTCGCCCACCACGCGCAGCACCGCATCCTCCGCGACTGGAGTCCCCGGCTTCTCCACCTTCTGTTCCGCCACCAGGACGCGCCCCGCCAGAATCAGCGCCTGCGCTCGCTCTCGCGACTGCGCCAACCCGCGCTCCACCAGCGCCTTATCCAGTCGAATCTTCATCGCCTCTCAAGACTATCCCCACCAGCACCGCGCTCGGAATCAATTACACTTAAGTCGCGATAGCAGCCTCGCCAAACTATGCTTCGATCCTTCAACTCCAATCGGTTGTTTAGCTTTGCGCCGGAAATCGCAGACCGCACCCAATCCAGGCTGCTCGCGTGTGCGTTCTATGAATAGAGAAACCGGGGTCGTCGACATGCCGCAGCCATCGACCGGGGACGATGCCTCTCTCCTCGCGCGGGTCCAGTCCGGCGACGAGCAAGCCATGGCCTCTCTCTATGACCGCTACCACCGGGTCGTCTACTCCGTCGCTCTCAGGGTCCTGCGTGACCCCTCCGCGGCCGAAGATGTGCTTCAGGAAGTCTTCATGCAGATTTGGCGCAATCCCGACAGCTTCACCGCGGCCCGTGGAAGCCTTGGCGGCTGGCTCTCGATCGTCGCGCGCAACCGCTCGATCGACACCCTCCGGCGCAAGCGCCCCTCCGTCGACGTGGACGACGTCCCCCTCGCCTCGCCCTTCAATCTCGCCGACGAAGCCGAACGCAACATCCTCGCCGAGCGCGCTCGAGCCGTCATCGTCCAACTCCCCCGCGAGCAGCGCAAGACCCTCGAAATGGCCTTCTTCGACGGCCTCACCCACTCCGAGATCGCCGAGATGACAGGCGACCCCCTCGGCACCGTCAAGACCCGCATCCGCAGCGCGCTGCTCACGTTGAGAAAGGCCTTCCAGTCATGAGCCCGAATCAGCCCGCCAACCCGCCCATCAGTTTTCCCGGTCCCGGCGGCCCGCGCCATTCCGACCCGGACGACCTCGTGCTCTACGCCATGCAGCTTCTGCCCGAGGATGCCGCCGCCGCTATCACCCAGCACCTCGATCAATGCGCCGAGTGCCGCTCCGAACTCGCACGTGTTCACAGCGACCTCGCCGCCTACGCCGCCACCGTTGACCTCAAGTCTCCGCCCAGCTCGGCCCGCCAACGCCTCGTCCAACAAGTCGCCCGCGAGAGGAAGATCGTTCCAACTCCATCTGCGCAGTCCCAGCCCATCGCCGAGCCGCATCCGCCCATTGCCGCCTTTGGCCGCGGCACCTCTGTCTTCTCCGAGGAGGATCAGCCCACCAGGCGCTCCGCTGGCGGCTCGTTTCTCGCCTGGTCGGGTTGGGGCATCGCTGCGGGCCTTGCCGTCGCCCTCGGATTCCTCTACGGCGACCGCACCACGCTGCGTGAGACCCTCGCGTCCGAGGCCGGCCAGATCCAGCGCCTCAACACCGACGCCGCTTCCGCCCACCAACTGATGGACGCGCTCACCGATCCCAAAGCCGTCCGCGTCACGCTCACCACCACGCCCCAGCCAAAAGCTGCGCCCATCGGCGGCGTTACCTACAATCCCGATAAAGGCACACTCGTCTTCCTCGCCAGCGACCTCGACCCACTCCAGGCTCTAAAGACCTACGAGCTCTGGGTCATCCCCGCAGACGGCAGCGCCCCCATCCCCGCCGGCACCTTCCACCCCGACGATCAGGGCAACGCCAGCCTCATCATGCCCAATCTGCCCAAAGGCATCCCCGCCAAGACCTTCGGCGTCACCATCGAACCCGATGGTGGCTCGCAAACCCCTACCCTGCCGATCATCATGGTTGGCAGCTAGCTCTCCGCACAAACAGAAAGGCCCGCGTCCCGACGCGGGCCTTTACTGACCACTAATCACTGAGAACTGCCTTTACGGCTGCTGCATCCGCACACTCACCCCATACCCTTGCAGCGGAACCGTCGTGTCCAACGAGTCCGTATCCGTCTCAATCACCGTCATCACCTGCGAGTCCTTGCACACCACATACACCTTGCCCGTAGGTGTCGCATTCGACGAAGCAATATACGCAGGGTGTCCATTGATGGGAATTGTCGCAGTCACGGTATTCGAGGTCAGGTTCACCACCGACACCGTGCACGTAGTCGACACCCCCGCCACGGCAATCCCGTTCGCGGCGCAGGGCAGGGCTGGATTGCCCGCGTTCGCCACATAGGCCCGCGTGTAATCGCTCAGCACCGTCACCATGATCGGATTAATCCCCACCGGGACCGTCGCCACCACCTGGCCGAACGTAGTCGCGTCAATCGGGTTCGTCGAATTGCAGTTCGGGTTGGACGGCAGCGCCGATGCCGAACATAGCGGAATCTCGATGATCGTTACCGAGCCCGGCGCAGTTGTACCGTTCCCCTCGTTCGCCACCACCAGCTCATCCAGGCCCGACGCAAGGTCGGCCCACACTGGCCGCGTTCCCACAGGAATCGTATTCACCGGCGTGTCCAGCGCGTTGTTCTGCGCGTTGATTACCGTTACCGTACCGTCTGTCTGGTTCAGAATAAAGGCGCGCCGGTCATCCAGCGTCATCACCCCATACACAGGCCCGCGGCCCACTGGAATTGTCGCCGAAATGGTCGGCGAGGTTGTCGTGTTGCTGGCGTTTTCGATCGTCGACACCTGCCCTAGCCCGCCAGTGGTCGACGGGCTGATGGCATACGCCCGCGTCGCACCTGACTGGCCCACCACGTAGAGTGGCGAATACCCCGCTCCAATCGGCAACTCCTGCTTAAGCGCCGGCGGCGTACTCGTCAGTTGGTCGACCGCATTCACGCCTGGGTCCGAAATATAAGTCGATTGCACCGTCGCAAACAGGCTTACAGGATTGGATCCCGGCAGCAGCGTCGACTCCAGTACCTGGCTCGAAATCAGCGAGGTGCTGATGTCAAATGAATTCAACGTCTTGTCGCTGTTCAGCGTGTAGCCGGTGGTCCCGGACGCGTTCAAGACCAAGTAGTACGGATTCACGCCCAGTGTCGCTGTCACCAACACCGTGTCGCCGGAGAAATCCACCAGCGTCACCAGCCCGTTCGAGGTCGGACCCGGGCTCGACACCGCGACAGCATACTTCTGCGGCTGTCCCGCTGGACCAACTATGCCGATCGTGGCCACCACCGGGCGATACGTATTGCCACACCCAGCCAAAGCTCCTACACACGCAGCCAAAACCGCCGCTGCCGCCACCCGGATGGCCCTTCTCCCGCTCCCTGCCGACTGCGCTTTCACTAAGTGCAAAACTTCTCCCAATTTCCTGCCGGTGCTCACTATGTTCAAGGCTTGATTGTAAATCAACCCAGCCCCCCGCGCAGTCGAGTATAACGATTGGGAACGATTCCCGCGCCCCACCCACACGCCACGCAATGCCACCCAAAGCCATCCCGCCCGCCCGCGACCGCCTCCAATCCCGCCTCTTGGTCTGGACTGTCATGCCACTCCTGTGCGCCTTAGGCGTGACTAGGACAATTGGCCTGCTGCTCTATGCCCCGCGCCTCCATGCTCTCGTCATACAGTCCGTCGCCATTAGCGTTTGCTTCGCGCTATTGGCGTGGCGACTAAAGGCCGCGACGCCTGCTGCTGCAGCCTCTGGCGGACTAATCTGCCTTTGCCTCATCTACGGAACCCATGTATACGGAGCATCGGCCCTACACTCGGCCCTCGCTCCGCTCATCGCACTTTTCGTGATGACCTTCGTTGCGACTCGGACCGGACGAAAGAGGAAATCCGCAAGCGGGCTGGCTGAAAGTCGATCAGGCCGAACAACCTCTCAGGTAGTCGCCAACCTGGGTTTCGCCGCCCTGCTCGCGTGCGCTCTCGGCTATGTCGTTGTCTTGGTGATTTGGCCTATGCCCGAATACCAAGACCCCTCGTGGGTCATCGCGGTTTTGGTTCTCGCCGCCTTAGCCGAGACAACCGCAGACACCGTCTCCTCTGAGATTGGTCAGGCCCTCGGCGGAAGCCCGACCCTGCTCACTACCATTCGTCGCGTCGAACCCGGCACGGACGGTGCAATCAGCCTCCGAGGAACGCTCGCCGGAATCGCAGGAGCTGCAATCGTCGCCGCTGCGGGTGCGAGATACTTGCACCTATCGCCCCTGCAATCCTCTCTAGCCCTCACCGCCGGAATATGCGGCCTCTTCTTCGATTCGCTCCTCGGCGCCACACTCGAGCGCCGCGGCTGGATCGGCAACGATCTCGTCAATTTCTGTTCAACTGTCTTCTCCCCGACCCTCTGCTTGATCGTCCTCTGGCTCATCCCGAGCCTCGGCCCGCACCGATTCGTGAGGTATTAGCCCAGACACCCAACCGCCTTCAACCGACGACTGAAAACTAACAACTGACGACTGCCCCTAAGCATCCGCTTTCCCATGCAGCCACCCAAAATCCATATGCATCCGCAGCAGCGTATAGCTCAGCATCTCGTGGAAATATCGCTGCGCCATATCCCACGCATCGATATGTCCCACCGCCGGCCGTGGCGAAGTGTACACCGTCAGCCCCGCCGCCTCACACAGCTTGCGAATGCGAAACAAGTGCGTCCCATCGCTCACTACCACAATGCTCTTCAGCTTGCGCGCCCGGGCAATCTCCGCCAGCCGCGTCACCTGCTGGTCCGTGTCCACCGACTGCGTCTCCGCCACAATCTGCCCAAAGGGCACGCCATTCGCCAGCAGGTAATCGCGCCCCACGCCGCCCTCGGTCATTCCCTGGTCCAGGTCGCTCCCGCCGCCCAAGGTAATCACCAGCGGCGCAATCTCTTCCCGGTAGAGTTCCACCGCGTGATCCAGTCGCGCGTGCAGCACCGGCGACGGACGTCCCGAGTACTCCGCCGCCCCAAACACCGCAATCGCGTCGGACGGCCGAGCTTCATCCTGCTCTGCTACCGCATCGATCTGTAAGTAGAGCCAGCCGAACCACCCCACCACCACCAGCAACAGCATTCCCGCCAGCCAGCGGAGCAACCGCCGCACCCCGGCCCCTCGGCGCCGCACCGCACTGGATTTGGAAGCACTCATCTTGTAGCTTCTAGTATCACTCCTATGGCTGCGCTACGGCCAGTCTCCGTTGTCCCCGGTGGTCCGCCTGTCCGATGATCGCGCTTACCCACCGCGCCGCATCCGCCTGTCAGAGGTATGCTAAGTTTGCGAGCGTGTGCTGTTCCCATAGCATCGCAACCTGTATCCCTGTTCCAATTCTCTCGTAGGAGACCCCATTGACGGCCGAGATCCTCTGCATTCATCCGGATGAGCCTGAACCGGAACTCATCGCCCAGGTAGTCCAAAGCCTTACCGCAGGCAACGTCGCCGCGCTCCCGACAGACACTTTCTACGGCCTCGCCGTCGATCCCGTCAACCTCCGCGCCGTAGACCGCATCTACGAGATCAAAACCCGCGCCCGCCACAAGCCTCTCTCGCTGCTCATCTGCGAAACCGCCCAGGCCTACGGACTCGCCCGCGACATCGACACCGCCTTCGATCGCCTCGCCGAGCGCTTCTGGCCCGGCCCGCTCACCATCGTCGTCAAAGCCGGTGCCCGCCTTCCGCTTCGCGTCACCGCCAACACCGGCAACGTCGCCCTGCGCGTGCCCGAGTCCCCCATCGCCCGCGCCGTCGTCGCCGGCCTCGGCCTGCCCATCACCGCGACCTCCGCGAATCTCCGCGGCATGCCCGAGTGCACCGACGCCCACTTCGTCCGCGCCCAGCTCGCCGACCAGATCCCTCTCATCGTCGACGGCGGCCCCACGCCGCGCTCCATCCCCACCACCATCGTCGACCTCTCCGGCGGCGGCAACTCCTGGATGATCCTCCGCGAGGGCGCCATCCCCACCCACGAAATCGCCCTCGCCCTCCAGCACTAAACCAATCGCGAATCAGCGAGAGCCCGAACCCACTACCGCCAATGTCAACCATTGTGCCTCGTACTTTCTATCGCAACTCGCCCGAAGTCGTCGCGCCTAAGCTGCTGGGCAAACTCATCGTGCGTCATCTGGACGGCGAGCGCCTCATCGGGCGAATCACGGAGGTCGAAGCTTACCTCGGTGCCGAAGACCCGGCATCCCATACCTTCATTGGCAAAACCTCGCGCAATTCGGTGCTCTTCGGACCGCCTGGCTTCGCGTACGTCTACTTCATCTACGGCATGTATTACTGCCTCAACTTCTCTTGCCTCCCGGACGGCGAACCCGGAGGCATCCTCATTCGCGCGCTCGACCCCGTCGAAGGTCTGGAAACCATGGCTCGGCTTCGCGGCTTTCGAACGGTCCCAAAACCCAAGCTGCTTACCTCCGGCCCGGGCCGCCTCTGCCAGGCGTTGGACATCACGCGCGCCAACGTCAACGGCCTCGATATCACATCCGCCGCTTCGCCACTGCAAGTTCTCGATGACGGGTTTCGTCCATCGTCAATCCTCACCACCCCTCGCATCGGTATTAGCAAAGCGGTAAACAAGCCGCTCCGTTTCGTTCTGGGCTAAGCACCCTGCCGCGCTGGGCCTGGGCACTTTTTGTCCGAGGGCGCCTAATCTCCCGAGGGCCGGGTGATGTGATCGATCACCAATACCTCAACCTGTCCCTTCGTCCTCTGCAGCCTGAGCCCTAGCTGCTCTTGCAAGGCGGTAAAAAGAGAGGGTCCCGCTGCCTCTCCGATCGCATCGCGAGTTTGATCGTCGACCACAGGTTCCCATGTCAACGCCCAGTCATACATTCCAGATAATCCGGTCTTGTCAACGACAAGGTCCCCAACCGTAAATCCGCCATCTGCACCCAGTTCAGGTTGGCGCGAGATCATATCCGTCAACATCCCCATCGACACGCCGGTTGCTTCAACCTTTCCTGGCCCTTTTCTCAAAACCCTGGGGCCAATCGCGGGATGCGCCGGACTATTGCTGCTGGGACCAGCGGGAACCATCTGCGTCGGCTTCAGTCTTGGCCCGCCTAGGGCCGGCAGCAGGAGAAAGAAAGAACTCTCCCGGCTCGCCTCACTCAGCTTCAGGCCACATCTCTCCTCCAGCAGCGACTGCAGCATAAGCCGAACCTGGCGAATCTTCTCTTCCATTGACAGAGTCGCGAGCAATGCGACTTCCGAATCGTCCATCCGCGCCTCAATATCGAACTTCTCCGTCGTCATCCACCCGCTCGCCCCCTGAATCTGGTTCGCCGACTTGACGTTGTACGCCTCCTGGATCATGTCTCTCACCGTGGCGTTGGTGGACGTGAACCCCCTGCCTCCAGCGCTGAAGCCCATTCCCGACCGGGTTTCATCCAGCTTGCTGGGCTTGATCGTCGCCACTTCGAACGATGGTCGAGCACCGGTCACATGCAGGATTTGCGCGGACAGTCTAACGCTAAGAAACACCACAGGCAGCAGTACAGCCATCAGAGATGGCCTTCGTGAAATCCTCATCCTTTGATCGCTCATATGCTTCTCCATGGACCATCCCCCTATGTAGTATACTTCCTCAAATGCGCGCAGTCTGCCATCTCGCCGCAGCTTTCGGCCTATTCGTCCTCGCTGGCTTCGCACAAACTGCGCAGCCCACGCCCGAGCTCCTCCTCTTCCATCCCTCCGCCCCGCCGCTCTCCTACGACGTCGCCACCATCAAGCCCATCGACCCCAGTGCAGCCGACCAGGCAGTTCGGCTCCCGGCAGGCGCTGCTCGCAGCACTTCGCTCAGCCCGCTGACAATCCGCCACTACATCATGGACGCGTACGGAGCCATTTACGCAGCGCAAGTAGTCGGCGGCCCGGACTGGCTCAGCAAGGACGCCTACAACATCAAAAGCAAGGTCCCCGACGACCTCGAAGCTGCATTCCAGACCATGAAACGCGACGACCAGATCAGCCAGAACCGCAGCATGCAGCAATCCCTGCTCGCCGACCGCTTCCATCTCAATGCGCATTTTGAGACCCGCGTCTTGCCCGTGTACGAACTCGTCCCGGCCAAAGTCGGCCTCAAAATCACCGCAGTTCCCGCGCCGCCAGAGTTCAAATCCGGAGATCCGCCGGCGCGTTTCGGTCCAGGCGTCCCGCTGGCTCCAGGCTCTTCGATGACTATGCTCAACAGCAACGGTCTCCGAGTCTTCAACGGACGCGCCATTAAAATGCAGGCGCTGATCCGCCCCATCGGGAGCGACGCGGGAGACCGTCCCATCGTCGATCACACCGGCTTCACCGGCTACTTCGACATCACCGACCTCACCTGGGCGCCCCTGGGCGACGCCAGCGCAGCGAGCACCACCGATGCTCCCTCGCTCGCCGTAGCTCTCCAGGAAAAGCTCGGCCTCAAGCTCGTCCCGGCCAAAGACCCCATCGAAGTCCTGGTCATCGATCGCATCGACCGCCCCTCAGAAAACTAGCCTGACACGGGTATCCCCGCATTCACCCCGAATTAAGCTCCTCCGCCTAGCATTAACTCCCGAGGAGATCACCAACTTGCGAACCATTCGAAACACCGCAACCCATCTGGCCGCGCTGCTCATTCTCGCAGCCACCCCCTGCTTCGCGCAGACCAACTGGTCCGTCGTCGAGACCTTCCACATCGGTGGCGAAGGCACCAGTTGGGACTACGTCACCATGGACGCCCCCAACCACCGCCTCTTCGTCACCCGCGCCACCCACACCCAGGCCATCGACACCACCACCGGGAAGGTTCTCGGCGATATCACCGGCCAGGTCCATTCGCACGGCGTCGCAATCGTGCCCAGGCTCAACCGTGGCTTCATCACCGATGGCGGCGGCACCGGCTCCATCGTCATCTTCGATCTCAAGACCTACGCCGTTCTCGGCAAGCTCGCCGCCATGCCCGACGCCGACGGCATCATCTACGACGCCAAACAGGACCGCGTCCTGGCCGTCTCCGGCGACGGCAACGCCCTCATCACCATCAAGCCCGATGTCGATCCCGCCACCGGCAAAATCGACCCACCCATCAAGCTCGGCGGCGCGCCTGAGTTCCTCGCCACCGACGGCTCCGGCAAAGTCTTCATCAACCTTGCAGACAAGGACGTCGTCGCGGTCGTCGACCTCGCATCGCGAACGGTCGTCTCGCGCTGGCCGGTCGCGCCTGCGGGCAAACCCGTTGGCATGGCCATCGATCCCGCCAGCCATCAGCTCTTCATCGGCTGCCGCGGCCCGCAAAAGCTCGTCGTCATGAGCACCGAAACCGGCAAGGTTGAAGCCGCTCTGTCAATCGGCGCGGGGGTCGACGCCACCGCCGTTGGCGCAGGCCAGGCCTTTGCCAGCGCCGGAGACGGATCCCTCACCGTCGCCGCTCCAACCGCCGGCAAATGGGATGTAGTCCAAACCGTCAAGACGCCCTACGGCGCCCGCACCATGGGCATGGACACCTTAACTCGCCGCCTCTACCTCCCAACCGCCGAAATGGAGCCCGCCGTAGCCGGAGCCCGCCCCAAAGCCAAGCCCGATTCCTTCATGATCGTCGTAGTCGGCCAGCAATAAGGAACCAGCCATCAATCCGCGAAACCCATTTAAGCTCTGCTTAGGTGGGTTTGCGTATCGACTCCAACGCGTAACCGCGAGCCCTGCCCTCGCCTCGACCTAGCCTCGTGCGGTATCCTCTCCTCACAAGGAGAACTCTCATGCGCCAGCGTTTCCTCACCTTCTTGACGGCCGGACTCCTCCTCGCCGCCTCGCCCGCCTTCGCCGCCACTGTCACCGGAACCGTCAGCGACACCATGTGCGGCAAGTCCCACGCCTCCATGGGAGGCGGCGCCAGCGACGCCGACTGCACCCGCGCCTGCGTCAAGGCCGGTGCCGCCTACGCCCTCGTCACCTCCGACAAGGTCTACACCCTCAAGGCCGACAAGACCCAACTCACCGATCTCGATAAATTCGCCGGCGCGAAGGTCGTCATCGACGGCGACACCAGCGGCAACACCATCACCATCAAGACCATCAAAGCCGCCCAGTAACCAGCCAACCCCATCCCAACCAAATAATGTGCGTCCGCCATAGAGACGGGAAACTCATCCGAGCTCCGCTTGGGTGGGTTTCCCTCGTCCCCGGCTCTGTTCGTCATCCTCATTGATCGATGCTCGCATCGGTGGAAGTTCAAGTATCGGCTAGCGTTGATGAGGAAGAATTTATCACCTCCTCTCAGATTGAGCTTCGCGATCCACGATCCATGGGCGCAAAATGTCCCTGATTTTACTTTGCGCCGCCACCGACGTAATGTTGATCCTCTGGGCTCACTGATTATCAGCGGCTAGCAGCGGGGGCCGCCACATCTGTGCCCGCTAACAACCCGACAGGAGCCTCACGCCCCATGATCATCGAACTCGACATCGACCGCACCATCCCCGCCGCCCCCATCGTCAAGCTCTCCGGCCGCATGACCCTCGGCATGCGCCTGCGCGAAGTCGAGTCCCGCATCGATGAGGTCACCGGAGATCCGGCCCGCAAGCTCATCCTCGACCTCTCCGGCGTCGATTACTGCGACAGCTCCGGCCTTGGCCTCATCATGATCCTCTACGGCAAGATGAAATCTGCCGGCGGCCAGCTCCGCATCGTCGCCCCCAACGAATTCGTACTCGACCTCTTCAAGAAAACCTGCATCGATGGCATCCTCACCGTCGACCCCGACCTCGCCACCGCCATCGCAGCCTGATCCACGAATGAACGCACCTTCGGCAGGCCGGCTCCGCGACCCCCTCACCGCCGCCGCGCTCTTCCTCGCTTCCGCCGCCTTCACACTCTGGCAGAATACCCGCGTTGGAGTTCTCTGGGACCTCAGCTATCTCCTCGACAGCAGCTTCCGCATCAGCCTGGGCCAGCTCCCCTATCACGACTTCCCCTTCGCCCACGCGCCCCTCACCTTCCTCCTCCACGCCGCCATCCTCCATATCTTCGGCCGCGTCTACTACCCACACATCCTCTGCGCCGCACTCGAAGCCGGCGCCGCAACTCTCCTCACCTGGCGTATTCTGCGCAACTTAGTGAACCAGGAAGAAGTCGTCATTCTGGCGAAGCTAGAATCTCCGTATTTGTCTTTCGATACTTCCAGCCGCCCCTGGTTCCTCGCCACCGTCCTCGCAGCCCCGCTGATCTTCTTAGGTATCTATGGCATCTACCCGCACCCCATCTACGACAGCGACTGCATCCTCGCCGCCCTCGCCGCCCTTTATCTCCTCCAACGCACCGGCGACGGCCCATGGCGCAATGCAGTCGCCGGAGCCGCCTGCGTCCTGCCCCTCCTTTTCAAACAGAACATAGGCCTCCCCTTCCTCGCCATCACTCTCCTGGCCGTGACGAGCCTCGCTGCCATCCGCCGCATGAACCACCTCACCGTCGCCCCGCAACTCTGTCTCTTCGCTGGAGCCGCAACCGCTCTAGCCGCAGCACTGCTAGCCCTTCACGCCACCGTCGGCCTGGACAACTATCTCTACTGGACCGTCACCTTCGCCGCCCAACGCCGCCTTCCCAGTCTCAGTCTCATCCTCGCTACCTACCGCCAAACCGCTCTCCTCTGGACCCTCCCTGCAGCCATCGCCGGCGTCGTCGTCGTCCGCGTCGAAAGGCTCCCCAGCCGCTGGACCCGCCCCGCCGCCTTCCTCCTCCTCACTGCCCCCTTCCTCTGGACCATCGCCGACCTCGCCCTCACCGCCGATCCAGACGACCGCTCCGACCAGATTCTCTCCCTCTGGCCGCACTTACTCATACTCGCGACCATCCTTGCCCTCTACAATCTCCGTCCCCGTCATCTGAAGGCGAACCTCAACCTCAACCCGCTGCTTCCTCTCATTGTTCTCGCAACTATCCACGGCACATTTCTCTCCCAGCAGCTTTGGGGATCCACCTACGCCATCTGGCCACTGCTCATCCTGCTCATCCCAGCCATGCTCGCCCAAATCCCCGCCCTCGCCCGCCCGCTCGCCGCCACCATTGCCGCAACTTTTCTCCTCTGCGGCGGCCTTTACGCCATCGGCCACGAACGCCTCAGCTACATCCACCTCGACGGTCCCGAAGCCCGCGCTACCCTCCCCGAACTCCACGGCCTCACCACCCCCGGCCCCTGGATTCCCGAGTTCGAAGAGCTCGTCCGATTCACCAACACCGAAATCCCCACTGACGACGGAATCCTCTTGCTCCCCGGCGAAGTCCCGTTCTACTTCGCCACCGGCCGCACCCCACACTTCCCTGTCCTGCTCTTCGACACCGCAACCGATCCCTACACCCCGCAGCAAACCCTGGACGAAGCCCGCGTCTACAACATCCGCTGGCTGATCGTCACTCGCAACCTCCAACTCGCCGACTCGCCCAAACCCGATCTACCCGAAGTCCTGCGCGCCCTCCAGCTGGACTTTGCCCCCTACCGCACCCTCACCAACTACGACATCTACCGCCGTAAATAGATCGTCCCCGTTGGTCGACACCGAACCTTGCTTGCGACCATCGGGAGCACCACGCGAAGCTTTAAGAAGGCGTGCGAACGCCCGCACCACTCCCCGCACCAGCCTCATCACCCATTTCCTCCCCGCTCCCTCGTAAACTAGCTCTATGGATAAGTTTGTCGTACGCGGAGGGAACCCCCTCCTCGGCACCATCAAAGTCTCCGGCGCAAAGAACTCCGCGCTTCCCTGCATGGCCGCCGCCATCCTCACTGAAGACGAGATCGTCCTCGAAAACATCCCCCAGGTCCGTGACATCGAGACCGAGCGCCGCCTACTCACCTCCATGGGCGCCGAGGTCGAACTCGGCTACGGCCGCGCCCAACACCGCACCCGCATCAAGTGCGGCATCCTCTCCGACCCCGTCGCCAAATACGAGATCGTCAAAACCATGCGAGCTAGCTCACTTGTCCTCGGCCCGCTCATCGCGCGCACTGGCATCGCCCGCGTCGCCATGCCCGGAGGCTGCGCCATCGGCGGCCGCCCCATCGACCTCCACATCAAAGGCCTCGAAGCCATGGGCGCCACTATCACCCAGGACCACGGCTATCTCGAAGCCCGCACCGACCGCCTCAAAGGCGCGCACATCGTCTTCGACAAGATCACCGTCACCGGCACCGAAGACCTCCTGATGGCCGCCACCCTTGCCGACGGCGAAACCGTCTTC
>Ga0302198_10000769_pt1 | contig 35893 bp, 24 predicted proteins | sample II_Bog_N2_2_FD_193521 | JGI IMG/M metagenome (GOLD analysis project Ga0302198, IMG submission 193521) | Peat permafrost microbial communities from Stordalen Mire near Abisko, Sweden - II_Bog_N2_2 | ecosystem: Environmental > Terrestrial > Soil > Wetlands > Peat | place: Sweden: Abisko...
TACGCCAAGGACCTCACGGAACTTGCCCGGCGCGGCAAGCTGGACCCGGTCATTGGGCGCGACGAAGAGGTTCGCCGCGTGATTCAGGTGCTGAGCCGGCGCACCAAGAATAACCCGGTGCTGATTGGCGAGCCCGGCGTGGGCAAAACAGCCATCGTCGAGGGCTTGGCGCAGCGCATCATCAAAGGCGATGTGCCGGAGAGCCTCAAAGATAAGCGCGTGATCTCGCTGGACCTGGGTTCGATGCTGGCCGGAGCCAAGTTTCGCGGCGAGTTTGAAGACCGGCTCAAGGCCGTGCTCAAGGAAATCGAAGAAGCCAATGGTGAGATCATTCTTTTCATCGACGAGCTGCACACGCTCGTTGGGGCGGGCGCGGCCGAGGGAGCCATCGACGCCAGCAATATGCTCAAGCCGGCGCTGGCGCGGGGCGAGCTGCGCGCGATTGGCGCGACAACGTTGAATGAGTACCGCAAATACATCGAAAAGGATAAGGCGCTGGAGCGGCGCTTTCAGATTGTCTACGTTGGCGAGCCAAACGTCGAAGACACCATCGCGATTCTGCGCGGCCTGAAGGAGCGCTACGAGGCGCATCATAACGTGCGCATCAAGGACGCGGCGATTGTGGCCGCGGCGACGCTCTCGCATCGCTACATCAGCGACCGGTTCTTGCCTGACAAAGCTATTGACCTGGTGGACGAGGCCGCAGCTTCGCTGGCCATTCAGATTGGCTCGGTGCCCACGGAGATCGACCAACTGGAGCGCGAAGCTACCTCGCTCGAAATTGAACGCGCCGCGCTGAAGCGCGAGACGGATTCAAACAGCATCGAGCGCCGCAAAGTGGTGGACCGCGAAGTTGCCACACTGAAGGAGAAAATCACTGCGCTGCGTGCGCGATGGACTCGCGAACGCGAGGCGATCAGCCGCGTGAGCGAGTTGAAAAAGAAGATTGAAGCGCTGCGCTTCGAAGCCGAAGAGCAAACGCGCAAGGGCTTGCTCGAGCGCGCGGCGCAGATCCAGTACGGTGAATTGCCGAAGCTCGAAGCCGAGCTGAAAAAGCTGGATGCAGCGCAGGACGGCGCGAAAAAGGGCGGCGGCGTGGCGCGCATGTTGAAGGAAGAGGTCGACGAGGAGGACATCGCCAGCATCGTGAGCAAGTGGACGGGCATTCCTGTCTCCCGCATGTTGGAAGGCGAAGTGACCAAGCTGGTCGAGATGGAACAGCGGCTGCGCGAGCGGGTCGTAGGACAAGACGCGGCGCTGACTGTCGTGGCAAATGCGATTCGCCGTTCGCGCGCTGGCCTGAGCGATCCGCGGCGTCCGATTGGCAGCTTCATTTTTCTTGGGCCGACAGGCGTGGGCAAGACGGAGACCGCGCGGGCACTGGCTGAGTTCATGTTCGACGATGAGCAATCGATGATTCGCATCGATATGAGCGAGTACATGGAGAAGCACGCCGTGGCGAGGCTGATTGGCGCACCTCCGGGCTATGTTGGCTACGACGAAGGCGGCCAGTTGACCGAGGCTGTGCGACGCAGGCCGTATGCAGTGATTCTCTTCGACGAGATCGAAAAAGCGCATCCGGATGTCTTCAATATTTTGCTGCAGGTGATGGACGACGGCCGGCTGACCGACGCCAAAGGCCGCACGGTGGACTTCAAGAACACGGTGCTGATTATGACTTCGAACCTTGGCGCGAACCTGCTGGTTGGCGACACGCTCAAGAGCGACCATGACTTCGACATGGCGCGCGAATCGGTGATGCGCGTGCTGCGCGAGCACTTCCGTCCGGAGTTTTTGAATCGCGTGGACGACATGGTGATCTTCCGTCCGCTGGGCGCTGCGCAGATGAGCAAGATTCTCGACCTGCGGCTGAACGAAGTGAGCAAGCTGCTCGAAGACCGGCAGATTTCGCTTGAGCTGACCGAACCGGCGCGGCAACTGATTCTGGCCGCGGGCTCTGATGCGGCGTATGGTGCGCGCCCGCTGAAGAGAGCTTTGCAGCGCATGGTGCAGGATCCGCTGGCCATCAAGATTCTCTCGGGTGAAGTGCTGCACGGCACGCATGTGCGCATCGACGTGGACCGCAAGACGAACCAATTGCACTTTGAGCCGATGAGCAAGGAAGCGATGGCGTAAGAACAGAGCGGAGTTAGCAGGCCGCGCGGCAATAAGTTAAGCAAACTGCGCGCCTGTTTACCATTTAATTAACCACAAAGTTTAGAACAAATACATAAAGCGGCGGGGTACCTCTCTGAGTAGTCAGTGAACAGTGGTCAGCAAGTTCCTGTTCCACTGACTACTCCAATTGTGCGCCACCGGAGAGTCCGCCGCCATCGTTCGGCAATTCCGCGCCCGGATTCCACAGGATAAAGCGATTAAAGGCACTAGAAAGGCCTAGTTCCTCATACGGTCTTTATGCCCTGCTCATTAGACTCATGTGAGGATTCCATTCATTCACCGGAAAAACTTCAAGGAGCACGGCCTTATGAGAAGCCGAACGATTGCCTTTTCAGGCGCTATTGCTGTTCTATTTGCTTGTCTAACCTATGTCTACGCACCTGCCGCCATGGCACAGACCTTCCGGGGAAGCATCCTGGGCACAATTACAGACAGCAGCGGAGCGGCCATTGCCGGGGCGCAGGTAAAGGTCATCAGCCCGTCTACTGGCTTGTCGCGCACCATTGCCGCCAATGATCGGGGTGAATATGTGGCCTCGGAGCTGCCGCTCGGCACTTATAGCGTAACGGCTGAGAAGAAGGGCTTCCGCACTACGACTCTGACGCAGATTCCGGTGAGCGTGGGCTCGCCGACGCGCGCCGACATCAGGCTTGCCGCCGGAGCGGTTGCGGAAGTGATCGAGGTGAGCGCCAGTGTGCCGCTGGTGGAGACCACTTCCAACACCATGGGAGGCACAATCGAAGCCGCCGAGGCCTCCGAGTTGCCGATCAACGGACGCGACTATACGAAGCTCTTGGAACTGGTTCCAGGCGCAAGCAGCGATCCTGTGGGATCAACCGAATCGGCCGGCTCGTACGGACTGTTCAGCCTGAACGGCAATCGCGGCCGGTCAAATAACTACTTGCTCGACGGCACCGACATGAATGATGGCTACCGCAACCTGCCGTCGGTCAATCAGGCGGGCGTGTGGGGTTGTCCCTCGACCATTCTTCCTGTTGACGCGCTGGCTGAGATTCCAGTGACTGGCAGCCCGGAGGCGGAGTTCGGGCGCAGTTCGGGAGCGACCGTCAACATCGTGACCAAGAGCGGCGCCAATCAAATCCATGGCAGCGCATTCGAGTACTATCGCGACGGAGCGATGAGCGCGCGCAACTATTTCAATACCGATGCACAGCCTAAGAACTCGTTCACCAACCATCAGTTTGGCGGTTCGGTTTCTGGCCCAATTCTGAGGGATAAGTCGTTTTGGTTTGTCGCCTATGAGGGCCAGAGAGAGAACGGCGGCCTGCCCCAGTTAGGCACAGTGCCTAACCAGACAGACATCAATACATATTTAGACGGGGGCGGAAGCATCAATACGGTGATACAAAACCTGCTGAACAGCAAACCGTGGGGAACATTGCCGGTGACGGGCGGCAGCGAGACATTCACCACTCCGTTCAGCAACAATAGCGATAACATCATCGTCAAAGCCGACCAGCATCTGCATTGGTTCAGCGCCGGCGACCTGTTGACCGGGCGCTACTTCTACAGTCACGGTATGCAGAGTTTTCCGCTGGGAATGCTCTACACGGGCAGCAGCGCGCCAGGATATAACACCTCAACACCGACCCATGTAAATATTGTTTCGCTATCTTATACTTCGATTCCGAGATCGAACCTGATCTTCGAGGTTCGCGGCGGTTACAACCGCTTCCTGCAGCAATTCCTTCCGCAGGACATCGGCTTCAATCCGAACACGGCCTTTGGCCTGGACACTCTGCCGCCGGGCTACAGCACGCGTGACCTGGGATTGCCGACCATCGATATATTCAGCACCAATCCCCAGATCAATTCGTACAGCCCCATCGGCGCCACAGCCAGCGACTCGCGCGGCCGCATTGACACGAACTACCAACTCTTCGGAAACGTTTCGTACATCAAAGGCCGGCATAGTTTCAAGGCTGGTTACGAGTGGCGGCGGACCTTCATCAACAGCTTCATCAATTCCGGGCATCGCGGCAAGCTGGTCTTCAACAGCCTCGACGATTTTCTGTCGGGCACCATTGATGGCGGCAGTTCAGCCGACGGTGACGGCACGCGCTACTCTTACCAGAACAGCAGTGGTGCTTACTTGCTGGATTCCTGGCGCCTCAGTGAGCGCATCACAATCAATTATGGCGTGCGCTGGGATTACTTTGGCGTGATCGGCGCAGAGAACAATGCATTCAGCATCTTCGACGTAAAGAACACCACACTTGAAACGATTGGCGCCGCTGGCGCGCCCTCGTCGCTCTATCCGAAGGACTGGAGTAACTTCGCGCCGCGCATCAGTGTGGCTGACGATCTGTTGGGCAATGGCAAGCTGGTGATAAGGGCAGGCGGCGGCATTTTCTATGATGGCCCATCGCAGGACTTTTTCGTCGGCAACCAGGCATACAACACCAATGCAGGGCAGGCTGGGCCGGCATTCAACGGCATCGGCTTCGCATCGCCGGTGGCGACGACCCTTCAGTACGGTCAGGCAATCTTCGGCAACAATTCGCCATCGACTGGTGAACCCACTGTCGGCCTCTACTTGCCGAGCAGCGTATTCACCGTCGACCAGAAACTTGTGACGCCACGCTACGGCTCCTACAACCTCAACATCGAATCGCAGGTTGCAAGCAAGGTTGCGCTCCAGATTGGATACGTGGGATCGCAGGGACGCCATCTCTTCCACTTCGTTGATCTCAACCAGGTGAACAACGTGAACGGCAGCGTAGACAGTTGCGGAAACGGCGCGACGATCAGCTACGGCGAGCAGTGCTTCCCGAGCTACTCAACCGGCTCGTTCGTCAATATTCCGCTCTACTATGTCAACCAGATCGAGACCAGCGCGCTTTCCAACTACAACTCTCTGCAAGCGACGATGAAGCTGCAGAACTGGCACGGCTTGACGTCCACGCTGAACTATACATGGGCCCATTCGATTGACACGGCCAGCGACGGCCTGGACTTTGTTCCCAACGCCGCGATGCCCGATAACAGCTTCAATCCCCGCGCCGAACGCGCCAGTTCCAACTTCGACGTGCGGCAGCGCATGCAGTGGTACTGGACTTACAATCTTCCCAAGATCCAGCAAGCTAAGTGGATCACCAACGGATGGGCGCTCGACGGCATGTTCAACTTTGCCACCGGCCAGCCTTATACCGTCAGTTATCTCTTTGAAACTCTGGGTGGGGGCAACTACAACGGCAGCGGTGAATACTTTGGACGGCCGGACATCATCGGCAATCCGCACACCGGCGCAAGCGGCACCAACCTGCTGAATCTGGCCGCCTTTGCCGCGCCCTGCACCTGGGTGGGGGATAACGTAACAGGAAGCTGCGCCGCAAATAGCGAGCATCCTGGCAGCGAGGGCCGCAACGCCTTCAATTCGCCCAATTACACGAACTTCGATTTCTCGCTGACCAAGACTTCCCATCTGACCAAGACGATGACGATGGAACTGCGCGGCGATTTCTTCAACATTTTCAATCACCCGAACTTCAGCAACCCGCTGTTGCCGGGCTTTGGCATCGATGTCTTCGGCAGTCCCATCGCCCCTGTGGGCGGGAATCGGCTGCTGGCAGGCGATGCGTCGCAGTTCCTGGCAACCACGGCGACGCCGGATGTGGGCAGCGGCAACCCTTACCTGGGTGGCGGAGGTCCGCGCAGCGCGCAGTTGGCTGTTCACTTCACCTTCTAAATGTGAATTTTCAAACGGTCTATCCATTCCAGGGACTACTAAGCGCGCAGTTTTGCTGGGGAGCGGTCAAGCTCCCCAGCTTCAGTCTCGTTCTACCCCCACGCCCCCAGCATCCTCCGCAGCAGCACCAGCTGACCCACGTGGTAAGCATTATGGTCGGCCGTCACCAGCGCCTGCCGCAGAATTGTCTGCCCATCCCCGTGAAGGATCTTTGCAAACAGGTCCGTTGACTCTGCCGTTACCAGCTCGCACAGCCGTTTCCTGTCTTTTCGAAAGCTCTCCACGCTCCGCTCCCACGCTTCCGCGCTCGCCGGGGCTGGACTCTTCGGCCAATACCCCGCCGGAAACTCGGGGGATTTGTGCTTTGGATTGACCGCATATTCCAGCAGGTCCCACTGCGCGATCCGCAAGTGTTCCAGCACCTGCCACGGTGAGTGCTCCGCTCCCTTCGGCTTCTCGCCGCGCAGCTTCGCCGGCAAATCCTTGACCGCCGCATCAAAGTCCGCGTGAGCGTCCTGGCTGGTGAGCAGATTCACCACATGTTCCCGCAACTGCTTCTGGCTTTCCATAATTCTCTGGTTCCTCCCCGTCTTGGATGCTGGTTACTTCAAATTGGTTCCGGGCCATCGCCCCTGACCGAGCCAGCCAAGGTTCTCGATATCGTTATGGACTGCGGCTGTGGCGACCTATCCAATTTCAACCACGCCATTCGGCATGAGTTTGGTGCCAGTCGTCCACCGGGGTTGCCGACTCACGGGGGATGAAACTTCGGGTGCCCCACCCTCGCCACGTTCTTGTTTTTGTGGCTAGGGTGGGATCGCGCACACTTTGCAATTGCTTTTTGTTTTGTTGAACTTGCATTTCTGTTTCTTCTTAGTCCGCGCCAGTTCCGCCGTCGCGGGGTTGAGTGCAGCACGCCCTCTTAAGCGAAGCTCGTCTCCGTAGTCGCCGTTCCTGTGTTATCAAGCACCGCAGTCCCACAAAACAAAAGCAGGCAGGCAATCCATACGGAGCGCCTGCCCTGCCTTTTCGTGCATCGGCTCATCAAGAGTCGCCCCGCGCCCTTACGGAATGACCAGCGTCTCCTGCCGTTCCGTTGCGCGGAAAGCATCCGCAGCGTGCTCCAACTCCGGGTCCCAGTGCTTGGGCTGGTAGATGCAGCAGGGTTCCTCGGCCAGGGGGTTGCCAGTGACGGCATAGGCGCGGGCGCGGGAGCCACCGCAGATCTCCTTGTACTCACATGCGCCGCACTTGCCTTCGAGCCTGCTGGTGTCGCGCAGAGATTTGAAGATGGGCGCGTTGCGGTAGATTTCGCTGAGCGGGGTCTCGCGGATGTTGCCGGCGTGGATGGGCAAAAAGCCGCTGGGATAGACGTTGCCGGTGTGGGAGATGAAGAGGAAGCCCTTGCCGTCGTTCACGCGGCGCGTGGCCCAGCTTGCGGTGCGGGTTTTGGCATCGGAGGTGGGAGCGCCGGACTCGTAAGCAGTGGCGGCGCCGGGATGGCCGCTTCCGTGGCCCATCTTGCGCTCTTCCAGGTTGTTTTGCAGCAGGTAGCGGCGATAGTGCATCGCCTCGGTGGTCTTGATCTGGAAGTTTACTCGATGCGAGAGTTCGTAAATCTGCCCAAAAACGCGCTCGAATTCCTCTCCGCTGAGGAGGTCATCAAGTTGCCCACGGCCCAACGGAACCAGGAAGAAAACATTCCACATAACGATGGCGAGTTTCTCGAATAGAGCGCAGAGGCTGTCAAGATCATTAGCGTTGTGGCGGCTGATGGTGGTGTGCACCTGGATGGGGATGCCCGCCTCGTTGGCCCACTCGATGGCTTGAATGGTGCGCGCATAGGCGCCGGGAAGGCCGCGGAAAGTGTCGTGTATCTCAGGGGTCGAGCCGTCCAGAGAAATGCCGAGCCGGACCAGTCCCGCTTCTTTGAGTTTGAAAATCGCCTCACGGGTCAGCAGAGGCGTGGCGCTGGGAGTCAAGGCCACATGCACGCCTTTATCCGCGGCGTAGCGAATCAGCTCGAAAACGTCGGCGCGCTTCAAAGGGTCTCCGCCGGTGAAGACGAAGATGGGCACGCCCATCTCGGCGATCTGGTCGATCAGAGCCTTCCCTTCTGCGTTGGTGAGCTGGTCGGGGTGGGCGATGGGCTGAGCGGCGGCGCGGCAATGCTTGCAGGCCAGGTCGCAGGACTGCGTAACCTCCCAGATGGCGAGAAAAGGGGTTTCGTCAAAGTTCAATCCGCCACGGGTGGGGATGTTGTGCATCGGTTGCATGAGGCCTCCAACGGAATCGGGGTGGGGAGGGCAGGAAACCAGGACCTGCGCCGGGGAGTCGAGGCGCCTTCCGTGATTAACGAAAACTGAAACGCTGCCGATAAGGTGATTTCCCTCGGAAGGGAGACCGTCTTGAAAGCCTACAGCAGAGCCCCCTGAACGTGAAGGCCGCTCTGAAACACCACGATTCTGGTCCAGAAGACCATCTGCGGGGACGAGTGAGCTGTGATCTATATCACATAATCTTGCAAAACCCAGGGGTTCATGCCATTCCAGGGGAGATATTCCCGGATTGGGCGACAATTCCCTTCCCGATGAGGGATTTCTATCAGATCAACGTTTCTTCGAACGTACACGTGGTTTCGCACTCGCGCCGGGGCTAGAGTGTATGTGTCTGGCCGGGATGATTGACCGGCCGAGTGGTGCTGTAACGAGTTTGCCGACGGCGAGACTATTGGTTGTTAGCAGCGCAGCGAAATTGCCCCGCAAGCAGAGTTGGTACTAGAAGGAGGTTCCCGTGGCAGTTCTACTCAAACCAAGCTGGATCAAGCCATCCAGCATCCTCTTTACCTCTGAGATTCCCGCCGATCAAGAGTCGTTTGCCTTTGCCCTGGCGCAAGCGGCCGAGTATGGCGCAAAGTTTATCCTTTTCCACGCCTATGACATGCAGGCGATGTCGGCGTCAGATACCTCGAGCGGCGTTCCTTACGAAGGCGCTGCTGTCGCACAAGCCGTGGTCGAGCACCTGGAGCCCCTGGCCCAGCGCGTCAGGGATGCAGGCGTTGAATGTGAGACCGCGGTGCGCCTGGGGCGTCCAGCCGATCAGATTCTGAGCTTTCTGCGTGAGCGGACGGGCGAGCAGGAGATTGATCGCATCGTCATGGGTACACACTCTCTTGGCACTATCGGCGGGCTGCTGGTGGGTTCGACGGCCGAGGCTGTGCTGCGCAACGCCAGGACACCGGTCTTTATCGTCGGCCCCGAGGTGGGGGACGCCGGCTATTGCAACTTCGCCGTGCGAACCGTGCTTTGCGGCATAAGCCTATACAAAACCAGTGCGATGCTGGCTCGCTTTGCCGCTGAGCTGGCCGCCGAGCACAACGCCCGTCTGGTGCTGCATCATGCAATCCGGCCCCAGGAGCGCGCTGAGGTGCTTGAGGGTCGGACGATCGATCAGATCAAGGACGAGCTGGTTTCGCTGGTTCCGGATGAGCTTCAAAGCAGGGTCGCCGTGGAGCCTATTGTGGCGCCGGGCGACCCGACCGAGGAGCTGCTCTTCCAGAGCCGTGTGCAGCAAGCCGACTTGATCGTGCTGGGCGCGCAAAGCCCAACGACCTTTGCCTCCGTGACCCGCCACGGAGTGGCACATAAAGTGCTAGCGCACGCGCGCTGCCCGGTGGTGACCTTGCCGCAGATGGTCTCGGCGGCTTGCGGCGCCAAGGCCGAGAAGGTTCATCCAGCAGAGGTGTTTCTGGCCGGCGCTTTCTAGAATTGCGACTATGCGGAGGGCAAGCCAACCGCCTTCTCCTTTGCATCTTTCACCTCTTGCCAAATCCGGGACCGGCTCGTTTGTTCCGGTCGCGTCGCGCTGTGCCCCATTTGCGACAGTCTGGCTGCGCTCTGACGGGATACCGTCAACTAACAGTCAGATTTCGGAGGCAACGCCAGATGAATAAACAGGTAACCGAGACGCCGGCCTGGACCGTACATGGCCATTTCGGCCGTTTCGCCGCAGCGGCTTCTGGATGGCTGGGGTCAACGTGGGCGTTTGCAGGTGCGGGACTGGTGGTTGTGTTGTGGGCTGCCACCGGCTCGGTCTTTCATTTCTCAGACCACTGGGCGATGGTGATCGGCACGGGAACGTCCATCGCGACATTTCTGATGGTCTTTTTGATCCAGAACACGCAGAATCGCGATGCGCGCGCGATCCATCTGAAGCTCAATGAGTTGATCCGGGCCATGGACACGGCGCGCAACCAGATGATCGATATCGAGAGGCTGAGCGATTTGGAGTTGGATGCGATGCAGGTTACTTACGAAAAGATAAAAACAAGCTGGACTGAGCGTCAGGCACAAACCTCTCGTCGCTCTCAGAACGATGGCGAAAATACCCCTATGAAGAGCAAACCTGGCAATTGACCACTCCCATGAATTCTCTTATTGATCCGACCCTTAACAGCCTGTGGTGAAAGTCAAAATTGTTGAAAAGCATCCCTCGGGGGCTAAAGCCCAAGTTGATCTTTCGACACTTACGACACGACTAAAGTCGTGCCCTTTCAAAACACTACTTCCACCACGGGCCCTTAAGATATGCATCGTGGTTTCCCACCCTTTCCGCAAAGAACGCGGAAAGGATGGGGCACCCTGTTCAATTTTTTTGGGCCGGATCAGTGGTGGGACGCGGAGCAATCTTCGCCACAACCCTTACGCGCGCAAGCGGTGGCGCAACTTGAGTAAGGGCTTTTCCAGCAGGAAATAAGACCCCAGCGCGGCGGCGATTGCAAAGACCAGGTTCTGCGGAAATGCGTTGGCCCAAGCGGCTGAATTCCGATTGAGAAACAACTGTTGCCACAGATAGAGCGAATAGCTGAGAAGCCCCACAAACGCAATCGGCTTCCAGTTGAGGACTCTGCCTACCCAGTCATGGGAATAATAAACGCTGCGGTGAATGAGGATTGCAAGGCCAATATTGATGATGGACGTGCCGAAGACCGAAACAACCGTATAGCCCAAGTAGCGATTGACTAAGAGAACCAACGCCACCAATCCAAACGAATACGCCGGCTTGAACAAGCGCAAATACCAATCCTTGCTTTCCAACCAGCCTGCGACCTTCGCCAACAGGCAACCCGTCGCAAGACAGTCCGCAACCATGGGAAACATTTCCAGACCGTAGTATGGGGTTCCTCTCAGGAATAGCCAGGCGCCGGAGCGCGCGACCGGGCCAAACAAAATCACACCGGCGGCGACCCAACCCGCACGCCGCGTTCCTAATAGAACAAAGGTGCAAGGCCAGATCAGGTAGAACTGCTCCTCGACGGACAGAGACCATAGGTGTCCAAACTGCCATGATCTGTCTGGAAGATAGTTTGTCGTGTAAGTGACGGCGTGCCAGATATCCCTTGGCTGCAAATGCACAACCCCAGCCCACCACAGCAGACCAACGCAGGCGATAAATACGTAGGCGGCGGGAAACAAGCGCAGCGCCCTCCGGGCATAGAAAAGCTTGAGGGAGACATACCCGCTCTTTGCGCGCTCTGAGAGCATTAGGCGCGTGATTAAGAAGCCTGAGATGACGAAAAAGACGACCACTCCCAGATGGGCGTAATCCCCGATGCCCAGATCAAGGCGAACAAACCCCCGCGTTCCGCTGAGATGGCCCAGCAGGACAAGAGCAATCGAAATGGCCCGCATCCCGTCAAGGGACGGCAGATGGTCGGACTTCACGGATTTGCTCTGCGGCGAAAGCGTTTCAGTGCCAGTAGATATGCCCAAATAGTCCTCTGCCTGAATGCTGCTCGTTAAGGTCGGCGGATAGCCCTACGAAGGATGCTAACACGCCGGCAAATGAACCCCGGAGTGCGATAGCAGGGCACGTGATGGCTGCGACGAGTTCGTTCAGTTGCATCCCACAATCGGGAAATGCTCCAAGGGGTGGGCTTTCTTGCGGGCGAAAGTGCGGGTTGAGCATTCTTTGTGTTCTCTTTTGCACTGCGAACCATCCGGCCATCATGAGCAACTAGTCAGGAGGTGAATTTATGGACAAGCAACGAGTAAAAGGCGCAATCGACGAAGTGGTAGGTAACGCAAAGCGGCAAGTAGGCGGCTTGACCGGCAACACCGGAACCGAGGTGAGAGGCGCCGCTCAACAGATCAAGGGCAAAGTCGAGACGGCTGTTGGCAAGGCGAAGGATTCGGTTCGCGCCGCCAATGATAATGCCGCCGCGAAGCAGGGAAGCTGCCATGAAACCGGATGCAAACAGAATTAGGCAGTTGCAGCGAAGGATCGCGAACGAGTGCGGTTCACTCAGAAGTCAAGCCGGCGGTGAGGCATAACCGAGATTCAGCAACCGCAGCGAGGCGCATACGGCGAGGGCGCAGCGCTGGGTGAAGGGTGAGCCAACCGCCGGCCTGGAAACGGGAGCATATATGAAGATCTCCGGAATTCTTTTGATCATTGCTGGGTTGTCAGCCATTTTCTGCGGAGGGCTTTCTTACTCGCACCCCAACCAGACTCCGGACATGGGCCTGATTCAAGTGGACGATACAGAAAGCCAGCAGGAGAGCATTCCCCCGATTCTGGGCATCGCGGGCGTTGCAGCGGGTGGCGGGCTGATCTATTTCGGAAGGAAACAGCGGGGATAGCCATGCGGCGGCATATCAGGGACCTCCCTGCGAACTGCTTGCTTCATTTTGGATAGGATGCTCAACGTCTCATCACTGGTCCCCAGCAACTGCCATGGGGAAACTAAATGGAATCTCCGGCCCGCTGCGAGTATACTTTCCGCAAGGCGGCGGCCGATGAGCTTTGGCGGCCGAGAGTGAGGTGTGTCTTCAGCAGAGACTCAAGTTCACTGACGAGCGACGTTCCAATTTCGGAGACTTCCCGTTGGCGCGCGGTGGTTCGTGTGTTGCGAAGTCCCATGGACGCCTTAAGTTGCGCCCTCTTCCCTTCTTCTTGTGCCCTCTGCGGCTCCCCACTTCCGCATCTCTCTTCTGTGCCCATTTGTGATGTTTGCTGGACGGAATTTGCCGTCCAAAGCGGAAATCTCTGCGCGCGCTGCGGCGACTCGCTGGACACACCGCTTCAGGCTCCATCGATCTTCGGGTTGTGCCGCGCCTGCCGAATGGCGCCGCCGCTGTTCGAGCGAGCTGTGGCCTATGGGCCGTACCATGGCCGCATGAAAGCGGCGATTCACGCGCTCAAATATGACCGGCTGCAACCAGCGGCGCGCGGGCTGGGCCGGATGCTGGCCGAGGCAATCGCCCAACTGGCCGGCGAGGCGCCCACTGAGATGCTGGTGGTTCCCGTGCCGCTGCACAGGTCAAAGTATGCCGAGCGCGGCTTCAATCAGGCTCGTTCGCTGGCCTTCCATGCGCTTGCGGCGCTAAGAAAGACGCATCCGGAATGGCGGCTCACGCTGGCTTCGAAAACTCTGATGCGCCCACGCGCCACTGAAAGCCAGGCTGGCCTGACCCCGCGCCAACGGCGATTGAATTTGCGTGGAGCGTTCACGGTTTCCGATCCTGCCGCAGTCGCTGAGAAACATGTTTTGGTCATCGACGACATCTTCACAACCGGCTCGACCGCACGCGCCGCAGCTCAGGCGCTCGCAAGAGCCGGCGCGGCATCGGTATGGGTGGCTACTCTGGCCAGAGCAGGCCGCGTGCATGATAACCGCCGCAACGTTTCATTTCGATTAAACGATGCGGAAGACACAGTCACCCCGGCCGGTAAGTCGGCGGCCGCAACTTTGCAAGGAGAAGGCGTTTATTCATTGCACGAGCAATCATCTTTTTGACGAGGGGGCAGAAGATGTCGCTGGGAAAAGCTATGATTCATGCGCGCAAACAGAAGTCCATCGCCAGGACCGCGGCCTTTGCGGGCGAGCAGGCGACCATCTACTCCGCTCACATTCTACAGATGCCTGTTCTGGTGCTGAACGCATCCTATGAGCCGATTAATATTTGCGGCGCTCGCCGCGCTTTGGTGCTGGTGCTCAAAGGCGTTGCGCGCACGGAGGAAGAGCACGGCCTGGTGCTGCACGCGCAGCGCAGCCGCATCCCCATGCCTTCGGTAATTCGGCTGCTCGAGTATCGCCGCATCCCGTATCAAACGCGCGCCCTCTCGCGCAAAAACATTCTGCTGCGCGACCGCAATACTTGCCAGTACTGCGGCGAGGCGTTGCCGCCCGCCGATCTTACGCTGGACCATGTGATTCCTCGCTCTCGCGGAGGTAACTCCACATGGGAGAACCTGGTGGCCTGCTGCCACGATTGCAACCGCCGCAAAGGCAACCGCATGCTTCACGAGATCGACGACATGGTGCTGTTGCGCGATCCGCGTCCTTTTTCGCTGCACACAAGCCGCCAGATTATGCGTATGCTGGGCCGCGGGGATGACCGCTGGAGAAAGTACCTTTTCTATTGAGTAAATTGGGGATAAGAACCGGGATTAGTCAAGCTGTTAACGGAACTCTTGCGATGCAACATCACTGACTTTCAGCGTATGATGGTTTGTATAACAACCTATCGGGTGAGGAGTCAGAGTGATTCAGCGGAAGTTATCGTTCAAATTCCTATTAGTTGTGCTTACTGCTACAGGTGCCTGTCAGGCTATGCCGGCTCACGCGCTTGATTCATCCCATGGCTGCGACCCACGCGCTTATGGCGCAAAAGGCGACGGCGTCAGCAAAGACACGGCCGCAATTCAGGCAGCAATCGACGGCTGCGAACGGCAAGGCGGCGGCACGGTTCGACTGATTGCCGGGACGTATCTCAGCGCTCCTATCGTGCTGAAGAGCAACATAACATTGCAACTCGACAAAGGCGCCACGCTGCTCGGCTCCGCTGATCATGGCGACTACCCAGCGATGACGATGTTTCACCTTCCCGACTTGCAGCCGCTGGTGAGCGCGGCTAACTCGACGAATGTCGCAATCACCGGCGAAGGCGTGATTGACGGCAATGGAGCGAGCTGGTGGCAGGAGGCGAGGGAGATAAAGGATCACGGCATCCTTGGGACCGGCCACCCGCGACCGAAGCTGATTATCTTCGATCATTGCAAGCACGTTCACGTGGAAGGAGTTACCATTCAAAACTCTCCCATGTGGCAATTGGTTCCTTATTACTCGGACGATGTGGTTATTCGCAATATCAAGGTTCTGGCGCCGGCTAACTCGCCTAACACGGACGCCATCGATCCTTTTTCATCATCGAATGTCGTCATCGATCACGTGTTTGCTGACGTGGGCGATGACAATATCGCGATCAAGTCGGGCCCGATCAACTCGCCGGGACCGGATGATCCCAGCCGTGACATTACCATTACCGACTGCACATTCTTGCATGGGCACGGCCTTTCGATTGGCAGCGAGATTGCGGGGGGAGCCAGGAACATCCGCGCGGAACGCATTCACTTCGAGGGATCGGACAATGGCATCCGCGTGAAAGCGAACCGCGACCGCGGCAACGATGTTGGGCCGATGTTTTTCCGCGACATAGAAATGAAGAATGTGAAGAACGCGCTGATTATCAGCGAGTACTATCCCAAAGTTCTTCCGCCCGATACGGAAGCGGCGCAACCCATTACGCGGCTGACACCACACTTTCACGACATCACGATCGAAAATCTCACAGCAACCGGCAGCGCATCGGCTGGAGCGATTGTTGGTTTGCCGGAGTCGCCGGTCCTCGGTGTAGTTCTGCGCAACGTGAAGATCAGCGCGAAGACTGGACTTACGATAGCCTATGCCGATGTGGCGGGCGAGGGCGTGACGGTGCAGGCTGAGACAGGTGAAGCGATTGTGAAGCAGGCTGGTGCGAAGGTTACGTTGCGCTAGAGCGAAGTTACTCCAATCAAAAGAGGCTGTGCCTGTTGGCGCAGCCTCTTTTGTCGCTAGAGTTACATCCCTGCTGACTATACGCCGCTGAACGCGGAGAAACCGCCGTCGATCGGAATCACTATGCCGGTCACGAATTCAGAAGCCGGCGAGAGCAACCACAGCACGCATCCGAAGAGATCCTTGGATTCTCCTAGGCGTCCCATCGGTGTGTGCCCGATGATCGTTTTGCCGCGCGGTGTCCAGTCGCCCGTCTCCTTGTCGGTCATCAGAAAACGGTTTTGATTGGTCAGGAAGAAGCCGGGCGCGATGGCGTTCACGCGGATCTTCGGCGAGTATTCCTGAGCCATGTGAACGGCCAGCCATTGCGTGAAGTTGCTCACTGCGGCCTTTGCCGCAGAGTAGGCGGGAATGCGGGTAAGAGGCCGGAATGAGTTCATGGACGAAATATTCAAAATCGTCCCATAGCCCTGTTCGGCCATGATCTTTCCGAAAGCCTGGCAGGGCAGAATCGTGCCCAGCACATTCAAGTCGAAAACCCAGCGCAATGCGTCCGTCGGCAGATCAAAGAACTTCAATTCAGCGCTGGTTGTGGCCTGAGGCTTATTGCCTCCCGCGCCGTTGATCAGGCAATCCAGCTTACCCATGCTCTTGATTACGTCCTGTGCTACCTGAGCAACGCTCTCACGATCGAGCGCGTTGAATTTGAAAAAGGAGATCTGCTTGCCGCGCTCTCCCATGCGCTCGATCAGCGCCTTGCCTGCCTCTTCATTCATGTCGAGGATTGCGACTTTTGCGCCGCAGCCGGCCAGTGCGCCGGCCATTTCACCGCCCAGAACTCCAGCGCCACCAGTAATAGCCACTGTTTTTCCGCTGAAGTCGTACATCCTCGTCAGTTCCGCCAGATCAAAGGGAAGTTGCTCCGCCTTCTGTTCAGTTACATCGGCTGTTGTCTTTGACATAGTGCACTCCTTTTTGTTGTTCGTTCATTCAGTTCAGAGAAACTTCAAAGAATAAGATCAACCATTTCGCCCGAGAAAGACGGGCGCGATGTGCCGGTTGTAGAGATTTTCCGTCACGTTCTTGGCGATGACGGCTTCATTCGCTTCGAGCAGACCCAGATAGCGCTGGCCCATCTTCGCTGCGACCTTGAAGCCGACATGCAGTAACTGGCGCAGGCTGCTATTGTAGGCCTTCGCGCCCGGCACATGACGCAAGGCGGCAGTGTATTGGTCGGAAGTCCAGGCACGAACCTCGTCTGGAGATGGTAGCTTCGCCGGGTCTATATCGATGACAGTTGCGTAAGGCGCGCATAACTCCTCGCGGTGGGCATAAGCCTCCGCGTAAATCTCCTTGGCAAGCGCTAGAGCGTCACCACCGGCTTCGGCCAGGCCAATCAGCTCTTCAAGCCAGGTGGTTCCAGCGGTCTTCAGATGCACGCCGGCATTGAAGCGTTTGATGGTTGCGTGAATTGCCGGATAGATGGAGAACTTATCGCTGCCGGAGTGAACGCTGAGCTTGAGATTCTCCGGCAATCCGAAATGCTTGACCGCGTATGCGATGGCCGCAACATCCAGTACAAACTCGCTCTCGAAGCGCGCCACATCGCCAACATAGTCCACACCCTTGTTGAAGCGGCCGCTGAACTTGGGAGCAATGGTCTGAATGGGTATGCCTTCATCGGCGATCGCGGCCAGAATGATAAGTAACTCCGCAGGGCTCTGCGCGCTGTCAGTCTCATCCATCGAGATCTCGGGGATGAAGTTACCCGCGCCCTTTGCATTCTCTATCTTGCGGTAAACTTCGCCGGCCTTCTTAACCGCGGTGAGATATTTTTGCGCGGTCTGGCGCAGAACTTCCGGCGTAATTTCAAAAGCTTCGTTCACTCCTTCGAGTTGGATGTGCCCGAGCAGCCTGGGATGACGCGCGACAAAGTTATCGATGTCAACTGGCGCGGCCGGCTGACCAATAAAGTCGGCCACGTCGAGGGTGTAGAAGTCACATGCCGTGAGGAAGCGGTCGACGGTCTGTAACGTGATGTGATCGGCGTCGCAGAAATACGGCAGTTTCCATGCAAGCGCTTTGACCGCGGCATCGGCGGCAGCGCGCGCCGATGCGGGCTCGGAGCCGATGATGGTGTGCTCGCGGTTTGACTTATTCCACACGGGAACTACTTCAATGCCGCTGTTGAGAGCCAGCACGCACGCATGTAGCTGCGCTTTGGCCTGATGCGCGAACCGGTCTCCGGTTCCGATGGAATACTTCGGAAGTTTTAAACTTTTCTTTTCCATAATCTCTCCTATTTAGAAACGGCTGCGGTGCGCCCACAGCCCTAATCCTGGGTTGGAGATGAAGAATATTTCTTCACCATTGACCCGGTTCGCGCCGAGCGAGAGCTTGCTCGGATCGTAGCGCGTCAGCATCGCATTCAGATCTCCATAACTGAAACCGACGCCTTCGACCTCTTCCCGGGTCAGGAAGGCAGGGCACCAGGTAATCTTGAAACGTCCCTCGGAAGAACCATGAATCAGGTGCGCGGCCGCGCTTAGATCGTTGGCCAGATCGGGGTTGGATTCAACCGCTCTAAGAGTCGCCGGAGTGCCGCGATAGCCGTACTTGCGGATCAATGTGTCGATGGTCTTGTCTTCGCCGAATTCCTTTACGCCCGGCGCGAGAATAATCAGTTCCGCATTGTCAGCCAACGCCATGCGGGTGCGATAGATGGCCTTGTTGCCGATCCATGTAGAGTGGAACTCCTCCGGATCGAGATAGACAACTGCCTTTCTGATAGGCTCGTCGAGCATCTCGAAGTTCACCTTGATGCTAAGTTCCGCGGCGAGTTTGAAGCACTCGACATCGTCACCGATATACAGGCCGCGCACGGCGAGGCCGCCGTCGGCTCTGCGTCCCACTACAGTCTGTACGTAGACGATGGGCAAATCCTTGAGGAAATGATCGGAGGCGTAGTTAAGCACGTTGCGTACCGGGTTAATGGCCCGGCCCATGATCCGCTCCATGCCGTAGACCGCGCCCAGGTAGTGGCTGCGGTTGATGCCTTCTCGCCCACCCGTGCCAACAAGAATGTTCTTGTTGTAATTGGCCATTCCGATAACTTCATGGGGAACAACCTGGCCTAAGGAGAGGATAAGATCGAAGCCGCCCTGGGAGATAAGTTTGTTGACCTGAGCAGGCCAGGCATAACTCAGCTTGCCTTCCGATTGCTCGCGGATAAACTCGGCCGGAACCTCGCCGACCGTCTCGACATCGGTTCGCCAGTTATGAACGCGAAAAAGATCCTGCGGCACATTGCCGAACATGCGCGTAATCTGGTCCGGCCGCATGGCCGTATGCGTGCCGAGAGCTGGAAGAATGGCCTTGAGGCGTTCTCCGTAATATTCCCATGCATAACGCGTCAGTTGGCCAGCGCGGGAGTGTTCACGGCTCTGGTCTGGCGGCACGGCGAGCACGTTGTTGCGCGGGCCCAGCTTGGCAAGACTCTCCGTGAGCAGGGCGTTCAACTCCTGCGGAGACAGATCGGTTTCTATGCTTCCTTTGGCGCAATAAAGGCTCATGCGGTTAACTCCACTTTCTTCAGCCCGGGGGCTAGCGAGACAGTGATGAGCAGCGATACGAGATAAACGCTGGCGGCAATGATGAAGAGGATCGAATAGTTACCATGCGTCAGTTGCAGGAGGTATCCGATGTAAGTGGAAAACAGGAAACCTCCTACTGCTCCAGCCATGGTGCCGATGCCGGTAACCGAGCCCACGGCGCTGCGCGGAAACATGTCGGAAGCCGTAGTGAAGAGATTGGCGGAGAATCCCTGGTGCGCGGCCGTGGACAGGCTAAGCAATCCGATAGCCGCCCATTTTCCGAAATTGTCCGAGTGAAGGTTGTTAATGAGAAAGACGGGGACGACGAGGGAGGCGCAGAGAAGCATCGCCGCCAGCCGGGCGCGCTCGGCCGTAAGCCCCATGCGGACGAAAGAGGCGGGCAAGTAACCGCCGTAGATGCTGCCGATGGCTGAAGCGTTGTACACAATCAAGATGGGCAATCCCAGCCCTACAAGGCTCAGATTGAATTTGTCGTGAAAGTAACCCGGCAGCCAGTAGAGATAGAACCACCAGATGGGATCAGTGAGGAATTTTGGAATTGCATAGGCCCAGGTCTGACGAATTCCAAACAACTTGATCCACGGAGTGGGTGGACCGGGCTTCTCCGGCGGGTCCTGGTTGATGTAGGTAAGTTCGGCGGCGGAGAGGGCTGGATGGTCGGTGGGCTTGTGGTACTTAAGGAACCAGAGCAGAATCCACGACGCCGAGAAAAAGCCTGTGATCAGAAATGCGGAGTGCCAGCCAAAGTAGTGGACGGCAATGGGCACGAGGAGCGTAGCCAGGATCACGCCAACATTGGCGCCACAGTTGAAGATGCCGAAAGAAAGCGAGCGCTCCTTCTGCGGAAACCATTCGGCATTGGTTTTGTTGGCGGCGGGGAAGTTGCCGGATTCGCCAATCCCAAGACAGGCGCGCGCAACGCCGAGTTGAAGCACCGAATTGACCAGAGAATGGCCCAGCGCGGAGAGGCTCCAGAGGGCCATGATGGCTATATAGCCGATGCGCGTTCCGACCTTGTCGACGAAACGCCCCGCGCCTAGCTGGCCGATTGCATAAAAGAGGGTAAAGAAAGCTATAACTGTCCCGTAGCTCGCTTCGGTCAGGCCGATGCCATGATTGGCAACGCTCTGCATGAGAGTGGGCTTGAGAAGCCCCAGAACCTGGCGGTCCATGTAGTTGATTGTTGTGGCCGCGAAGAGCATGGCGCAGATGGTCCAGCGAACGCGGCCTATCCGCGTGCCAGCGGATAGGTCTGCTGCTTCCTGCGCTTCCATCTCCATCTTGAACGCCATTTCTCGCCCCTACAGCTTATACGCTTTTTTCACCAGCCCGTATGTCAACTCATACGCAACTTCAAATGCTTCGTTTTCTTCCAGGCGGTGTTCCGTGACCAGCCGGGCCAGGAATGCGCAATCGACGCGACGCGCCACATCGTGCCGCGCGGGAATCGAAAGGAAGGCGCGCGTGTCGTCGTTGAAGCCGACCGTGTTGTAGAAGCCCGCCGTTTCGGTTGCCAACTGGCGGAAGCGCATCATCCCTTCCGGGCTATCGAGAAACCACCAGGGCGGCCCGAGCCGCAGGCACGGATAGTGCCCGGCAAGCGGAGCCAGTTCACGGCTGAAAGTGGATTCGTCCAGCGAAAACAGAATGATGGTCAGCTTGCTCTCGTTGCCGAACCGGTCGAGCAAGGGGCGCAATGCATCCACATAGTTCGTCGGACGGGGAATGTCGCAACCCACATCGCGGCCATACTTCTCATAGATCTTGCGATTATGGTTGCGCACGCTGCCGGGATGAATCTGCATGACCAGCCCGTCTTCCAGGCTCATCTGCGCCATCTCCGTAAGCATCTGAGCGCGGAAGAGTTCCTGCTGTTGCGCATCGGCCTTGCCTGCCAGCACGCGGCGAAAGAGCTCCGCCGCCTCGGCCGTGGGCAGGTCGGCGGTCTGCGCGGTGGGATGCCCATGGTCGGTTGCCGTGCAGCCGAGCGCACGGAAGCGCTCACGCGCCTTGCGCAGCGCGTTCAGATAGCCGGGCCACGCCATGGTGTCTTCTCCGGTCATCTCGCCAAGCTTCTCAATCAATCCGGCAAATCCCGCAAACTCCGGATCGACCACCGGATCAGGCCGGAAGGAGGGCACAATCCTCGCCTTCCAGCCCGATTCGCGGATCGCCTTGTGATCGTCCAGCGAGTCGAGAGGAGAATCTGTCGTTCCCAGCACTTCCAGATTGAAGCGCTCATAAAGAGCGCGAGGCAAAAATTCCGGCGTGCGTAGTTTTTCGGAGATAGTGTCGAAATAGAGGTCAGCATTTTTCTCCGACAACCGCTCTTCCAAACCAAAAAGCTCCTGAAACGCGAAATCCAGCCAAACTCGCGTCGGGGTTCCGCGAAACAGGAAATAGTGTTTGGCGAAGATGCGCCAGACCTTGCGCGGGTCCTTCATTACCGGCTGCCCAATCTCCAGGTCTTCCAGGGGGATTCCCTGGCTGTAGAGCATCCGGTAGACGTAGTGATCGGGCTGCACGAACAACTTTGCCGGGTCGGGAAAAGGCTCGTTCTTCGCAAACCAAGCTGCCTGCGTGTGCCCGTGCGGGCTGATGATGGGCAAAGCATGGATGTGCGCGTACAGAGCTTTGGCTATCTTTCGCGTTGCGGATTCGGCTGGAAACAAGCGGTCTTCGTGGATCAGCATGGCTGCGACCTTGCCCTTATCGCCGCGAGGCGTAGAGTCCGACCCCTTCAGAGGTCAGACCACAGTATACACACCCGGCTGAAAGACAGCAGAATGCCGAATGAAAATTCTTCAACGCGAAAGAGGGCCTGCAGTGTTACTCTCGTCTTGCCCAGCATTTCAAGAGGATGCGGGCCCTATATGCCGAGGATAAAGCAAGACCTGACCGACACGCACCGGACCATGCAAGTGGTGAACCACATCCGTGCGCTCATTGAGAATGGCACTCTGCGCCCGGGTGACAAGATTCCCCCAGAGCGCGAATTCGCACGCTCCCTGAATATCAGCCGCGCCAGTCTCCGTACCGGGATAGGCTACCTGGCGGCGATGGGAGTGATGAAGGTGAGGCACGGGGTGGGGACCTTCGTCGCTGACGGTCCGGCTGAATTTGGCAAGGCATCTTTCAGCCTCATGGGCGTGCTGCACGGCTTTCAATCGTGGCAGATGTTTGAGGTGCGGTTAATTCTTGAGAGCAATCTCGCCGCCCTCGCCGCTGAACGCGCCACGGAGGAGCACCACACTGCGCTCGCCGAAGAGGTGGCCGAGATATTTGCTTCCATAGATAGTCCCGCCGATTTCCTGATCCACGACGTGCTCTTTCATCGCATTCTTTCGCAGGCCTCCGGCAACCCCATTCTGGGTGCTCTGATGGAGACCATTACATCTGCCCTGTATGACAAACGCCGCAAAACTGTTGAGCGCTCGACAGATCTGCGCGAATCGGCAGAGATGCACCGCATGATTTACCGCGCCATTCGCGCGCGCAACCCCTTGGAAGCGCGTAAACTTATGGAGCAGCACCTGCGTATGGCCCAGGCTGCGCAAGGCTTGGAACGCTCCGCAGCACGGAAGCCCGCCAAGACGGCTTCGCGGTCGACCGCACCGCATGCGGAGCTGGATTCTGCCCGTTCTGACGATCAAAGACCGTTGGCGAGGGCTGACCAGGAATTGCCAAGTTGCCCTCCCGCCCAGTAGGTGCGCCAGCCGAAACACCTGAAAGGTCTGACCATCGGCCCTGCGCCGCGTCGGTTCCATTTTGGGCAAGTCGTTTGTTTTACTGATTTTTAAAGGACGCTCCCACATGTGTGTAATTCTCGCTTGACAGTTCAAGACGTCGTGAACGACACTATTGTGGTTTCGATGGTGGTCTGACCACGGTTGGCAAACCTGATGTACAGGGCCAATTTTGCGGGTCAGAAACCAAAACGGCAAGTGAACAATTTTATGGAGGCTTGAATGAGAAGTATGGCCGTAGAAGGTCAATTGTATATCAACGGAACATGGGCGAGCCTGAAGCACGGGCTCCTGCGCTGTTCCAGGTGGGCATGGCTGGCGGTTCTGGTCGTTGCCATGATGGCGCCCCTGGGCGCAAAGGCGCAGCTTTCAGGAAAGGGACAGATTTCCGGCACGGTCGTGGATAAGACCGGGGCCGTGATTTCTGGCGCCACTATTGCCGCCACAAACACTGCTACCGACATCACGACCACAACGTCCACAACCAGCGCGGGCGACTTCAATTTCCCGAACCTGGATCCGGGCGTCTATACCGTGATCACGTCCGCCGCTGGATTTCAAAATCTGGCTCAGCAGGGCATCCATGTGAATGCGATGGAAACGCAAACATATAACCCTGTTCTGACGGTTGGCGGCTCCAGCGAGCAGATTACCGTGACCACCGAGCTTCCGCAGTTGGAGACCTCCAACGCAACGGTCGGCGCCACCATGGAAAGCGAAGTGTACTCGGAGCTGCCCATCGAAATGGGCGCCTACGGCCAGACCGATCAGCGCCGCGCCACCGACTTCGCGTTCCTCATGCCCGGCGTGCAGGGCAATAACACCAACGGCAACCCGACCACCAACACCGGCGTGGTCAATGGTTCCGGCGCCCGCGGCGCGGCCTCCGCTGTCTACGTTGACGGCGTGGTGTTTGTGCGCGCCGGCGGCAACGGCGACCCGCGCTATGTGTGGTCCGCTATGTCAGTCGACGCCATCGATCAGTTCCAGGTGCAGACCACCGGCTACTCGGCCATTTATGAAGGCCAGGGCGTCATGAACTACACCGTCAAGCAAGGCGGCGCCCAGCAGCACGGTTCAGTCTATGAGTTCTTCCGCAATACTTCTCTGGATACCTGGGGCTTTTTGGCCAAGGCTCCTAACGCGGCAACGATCACGGCGTCGAATCCGACAGGATACGCCATCAAGCCGGTTGAGCATAGCAACGAGTACGGCATCAACCTCAGCGGCCCGCTCGTTCCCTTTGGCAAGTGGAAAGAAAAGGTCTTCTACTACGGCAATTACAATGGCTTCCGCTACACCAGCGCGACGCCGACACCGATGACATTCCCCACGCCAGCCCAGCAGGCCGGCGATTTTAGCGCGGCAGGCAATAACAAAATCTACGACCCATCCACGCAGCTTGCCTGCAGCCAGCACAACGCCCTCACGACTGGTGGCCCCGTCGACAATTATCCTTGCCGGTATCAGTTTGGCTACACTGCTCCGACTACCGGCACAGGTCCAGGAGGCGCCCCTGTCGCGATAGGAGCTGGATCGCCTCCCAACGTGATCCCGTCCGCACAGTGGTCCCCCGTTACATCTCTTATGCAGAAATTGCTGCCACAGACGGGCATTGGCACCGCTCTGCAAAACAACTACATCGCCGCCAACGCAACGGGCCTCACAAATTGGTCGACCACCGACCGCATTGATTTCCTGCCCACTGCATCGGACAATCTCTCGTTCATTTTTGCCGATGGACGACAGGCGAGCTCCGTTCCTGTAGGCCAGACCACTGCGGGCCGCAACGTCGGTCCGGTCCCATTCAGCTACGGTCAGGCCTACGCCCCAAAAACCGCGGTGGGCATCATTGAAGAGACCCACATCTTCACCCCGCACCTGATCAACCAGTTAAAGTGGGGCTATGCCCGCTACAACGGTCCTACCTTCAACCCCGACCAGAATCCTACGGATGCCGCTTCAGGCACGAACGTAGGCCTTTCGTTCAATAACACCACTCCGGTGTCGGGCCAGGCGTTGCAGACCTTCCCCATCGTGCCTTTCGTAGGCTCGAACTCACCTACGGCCTGGGGTGGCACAATCGCCAATTCGACCATAGCGGAAAACTACACCGCCATGGATAACCTGCAGTGGACCGTAGGCAAGCACAACTTCACTTTCGGCGGACAGGTTGCATGGTTGCTGTACAATACGTATTCAGCCGTGGGCGGAACAACTCCCTTCGTGCTCGCTTCCGGCGTCAACGAGACTTCGAACTTCGCGTCAACCGGCGTTACCAACTACAAACTCGCAACCGGTACCGGCATGGCATACGCAAGCTTCCTGCTGGGCCAAATCGACTCGACCTCAGGCAAAAATAATGCCTCTTCGGCGTCGACCTACACGTATACGGACTATTCTGCGCATCCGGGGTATGGAGCGCGCTTCCGCCCCATCTCGCCTTACATCCAGGACAACTGGAAGATCACCCCTAAGCTGACTCTTGACCTCGGCCTGCGTTATGATTTCTTCCCGAGCGTCAGGGAAGTGAAGGACGACGCCAGCTTCTTCGATCCGAATCTTGCCAACCCAGCGGTCGGTGGGCTGCTCGGCGCTCTGAACTTCACGGGGCACGGCACAAACACCTGCAACTGCGACACGCCCGTCAAGAACTATTACAGGAACCTCGGGCCGCGCCTTGGTGCAGCCTATCAGCTTAACTCCAAGACCGTGATCCGCTCCAGTTGGGGCGTCATGTATACCCATGGCGACGCCGTGGGCGGCCTTGCTTCAACTCTCGGAACACTGGGCTTCTCCAACGCGCCGCCTATGTCAGCGGTTAACGATTTCACCGCCATGACCGGGCTGCTGAATGCAAACGATGAGAATCCGACCACCGGTCTTTCGGGAACCATCAATAACCCGACCTATGGCACGGGCAAACTTCCCGCCTATGCGGCTCCGACTGGCGTAAACGCGGGTCCGACATACGGCACCGGCTACAACGGGACGAACAGCACAAAGCCTTCCGGCTCGAATTATGACGACCCGTACCTCGGCGGTCGCGCCCCGGAGTACATCAACTGGACCTTTGGCATTCAGCGCCAGGTGACGAACGCACTTGCTGCTACAGTCACCTACGTCGGATCGGAAGGCCACTTCCTGCAACTCGATAGCAACACGGCCCGCGGATTCCAGTCCAACCAGCTCGATCCAAAGTACTTGGCTCTGGGAACGAGCCTGAGCGACACCGGAGCCAAAGTCGCCACCGATTGCAGCACCATTGTGACGACCGATGGCTTTAGTTGCAACGCTACAGCCTTGGCGAATTTTAACTCGAGTACAGCGTTGAGCGTTCTCCTGCAGCCCTACCCGTTCGAGTCGCCCTCTGACTCCTTCGGATATGTCGGCAATGCCAACTACCACGGTCTACAGGCCACGGCGAATATGCGCGCCTGGCACGGTCTGACGACAAACGCCAGCTACACCTACTCGCGCTCCATTGACGATGCGGGAACCTTCCGCTCCGGCTACGCAATTCCTGCCCAATTCCTCGCCAATAACACTGCATCCACTCCCTCCTGGAAAGTGGATCGCATTGAGCGCACCGTTTCCACCTCCAACCAGATGCATCACTTTGTTGGTACTGCAGTTTGGGACTGGCCGCTGGGCAAGACCATCCTCAATACCAACGGCTATGAGCGGGCTGTCTTCGGCGGATTCAAATTCTCCGGGGTTTACCAGCAGTTCTCTGGATCGCCGCTGGCCATTACTGAAGCCACGGCTCAGACCAATCCGTCGCAGCAGGGCGCTCCGGCGGTCATGAATCCGAACTTCTCCGGATCAGCACGCCAGAATGGGAAATGGGGCAAGGGTGCAACCTACAGCAATTACAACACCCTTAGCTACATCGTTCCCAGCAACGGCGCGACAAAAGCCGCCGCGACTGGGCCTTTCATTGATACAAAGCAGGACCCGAACGACTACAACTATCTGTTCGGCGATGCGCCGCGCACAGCTCCCTATGGCCTCGTTGGCCCCGGCACATATCAGCTTGATCTCGCCATGGTGCGCAGCTTCCCGCTGCATCTCACGTCCTCTTCCAGGCTGAATTTCCGCGCCGAGTGGTACAACGTCACCAACCACACCTTCTGGTCCGTTGCCGACACCAAGATCGACGACTCGAACTTTGGCACGGTGACTCCTTCAGGCAGCAACAACCGCAAGGCCGCTCAGTTCTCGGGTCGTATCGAGTTCTAGCCTTTAACCCTTGCATCTTCACAGAAGAGGCTGCCTTAATCGGCAGCCTTTTCTGCGAGACTCACAGTCTTTATGCCCGGAGTTCAAATGAAGAGTAATCGCATTCTGGCTTGGTTGGTGTTGCTCATCGCAATGGCGGGCAATCTGTGTTTTGCAGCGCAAGCTAAAGAGCGGCCTTGGTCAGAGCGCGCGGCAATCTCAACAATCGAGCGTTGGCCGGATGGCCGCTTTGTGCCCGCCGGCCAGCGCTGGGCCTGGAACTACGAATTGGGCACGCTGCTGGAAGGCATGGACGCCGTGTGGCTGAACACCGCCGATCCGCGCTATTACAAATACATCAAAAGCTCCGTCGATCAGTTTGTCGCGCCCGATGGCTCCATTCCTTCGTGGAAACCGGAAGAAAACCAACTCGACAACATTCTGCTGGGCCGTCAGCTTTTGCTCTTGTACGGCGTCACTCAGGATGCGCGCTACGCCAAGGCGGCTACGCTTTTGTACGAACAATTGCTTCATCAGCCGCGCACCGCGTCGGGCGGCTTCTGGCATAAGCAGAGATATCCCAATCAAATGTGGCTGGATGGTTTGTACATGGCCGAGCCTTTCTATGCCGAATATGCGGCGACGTTTCATCATCCTGAAGTATTTAAAGACATTACTCACCAATTCGTGCTGATGGACGGCCACGCCCGCGATGGGAAGACAGGCTTGCTCTACCACGGATGGGATGAGTCGAAGCAGGAGCGCTGGGCCGACAAGCAGACCGGCCTGTCTTCGCAGTTCTGGGCCAGGGCCATGGGCTGGCACATGATGGCGCTCGTTGACACGCTGGCCTATTATCCGGAAGACAATGCGAGCCGCAAGCATCTGAATGCCGAGCTTGAAAAAGATGCCGCGGCGGTTGCGCGCTATCAGGACAATGTGACGGGCCTTTGGTATCAGGTGCTCGACAGAAGCGGCGCAAAAGGAAACTATCTTGAGTCTTCCGCCTCCTGCATGTTTGTCTACGCGCTGGCCAGGGGTGTGCGCCAAGGCTATCTTCCTCAGCGCTATCTTGCCAATGCGGAGCGCGGATACAAAGGTATTTTGAGCCGCTTCATTGAGGCTAGGCCCGGCGATGAAGTCTCGCTTAACGGAACGGTGAAGGGCGCGGGGCTTGGCGGCGATCCATACCGGGACGGCAGCTACTCCTATTACATCGGCGAGAAAACGATCACCAACGATCCCAAGGGGGTGGGCGCTTTTCTGCTGGCCAGCGCGGAGATGGAGAACGCCGCGAATGCGAAGCTCGGTCGCGGCAAAACGGTTTTGCTTGACGCCTGGTTCAATAGCCAGACGCGGCCTGACGCATTCGGCCAGCAAGTCTCGTTTCACTACAAATGGAACGACCTGAGCAACAGCGGCTACTCTTTCTTTGGTCATATCTTCAATAACTTCGGCGCGGAAACGAAAACTCTCTATGCAGCACCCACGCTCGCGGCGCTTCGCCAGGCGCAGGTCTACATTATTGCTTCCCCGGATATTCCGGCGAAGAATCCGAACCCGCATTACATGCAGCCGGAAGACGCGGCGCAGATTGTGGAGTGGGTGAAGACCGGCGGCGTACTGGTGATTATGGAAAACGATCCGGTGAATGCCGATCTCGATCACCTCAATTTATTGGCCGAGAAATTCGGCATCCACTACAACAATGTGCTGCGTAATCAAGTGGACGGAAACAAATTCGAGATGGGAAAGATTCCCATCGATGGCGCCGGTTCCATCTTCCACGAGCCGCACACTATCTACATGAAGGAGATCTGCACCATTTCAGCGAAGCCCCCAGCCACAGAAGCTCTTCGCGATCACGGGGACATTCTGATGGCCACCGCGCATTACGGCAAAGGAATCGTCTTTGCCACGGTTGATCCATGGCTCTACAACGAATATACCGATGGCCGAAAGCTCCCTGCCGAATATGACAACTACGCCGCCGGCAAGGAACTTGTTCGATGGATTCTCGCGCAGATTCCGAGCGAACTTCCCAAGGCGAAGCCTGCATCATCGAGCACTAAGACCGGTGTCGTTCACAACAATTAGCACGACCCACTGACGTTCCAATAGGAGACTTATGCGTTCAGCTTTCAGTTTTTCGATCTCTGCCTTATCGCTGTTGTGTTTTGCTCTGGTCTTGCCTGCTCAGGACACGCGCAAGGTCACAGAACCGCATATCCCCGCTGCCTGCGTCACACTAAGTGCTGGCATCGCGGCTGAACACGGCGTGATTGCGCCTGAAGATGAGCAGAAATTGGATACCGCGCGCATCCAGCACGCCATCGACAATTGCGCAGCTGGCAAGGCTGTTGTGCTTCGCGCCAATGGGGGGAAGAATGTATTTTTGGCCGGCCCCATCGCCTTGCGCGCCGGAGTAACTCTGGTGGTGGACGCCAATACTGCATTGGTGGCTTCGCGCGATCCGCGCCTGTATGATCTCGCGCCCGGCAGTTGCGGCATTGTCAGCGAGCATGGCCACGGGTGTAAGCCATTGATTTTGGGCGATGGCGCAAAGGGTGGCGGCATCATGGGCATGGGCTCCATCGATGGCCGGGGCGGAGCCAAGCTGTTGGGTCAGGATGTGACATGGTGGGACCTGGCGCATCAGGCCAAGATTACCGATAAGCAGCAAAGCGTGCCGGTGATGATTGTGTTGCGTCACGCGGATGACTTCACCATGTATAAGATCACGCTGCGAAACTCACCGAACTTTCATGTGGGCGTCAACGAGACGGATGGTTTCACCGCGTGGGGCGTGAAGATCATGACACCCAAGACAGCCCGCAACACGGACGGCATCGATCCCGGCTCATCGCGCAACGTAACCATTGCATATTGTTCCATTCATACCGGAGACGACGACGTCGCGGTTAAGTCAGGCAAGGCGGGACCGTCCTTGAACATCTCCGTCTTGCACAACCATTTCTATACCGGTCACGGTATGTCCATCGGCAGCGGAACCAGCGGCGGGGTGGATCACATGCTGGTTGACGATCTGACGATCGACGGCGCTGACAACGGCATCCGCATCAAGTCCGATCGCAGCCGCGGCGGCCTGGTGCATGACCTGCTCTATCGCGACGTTTGCATTCGCGATACGAAGAATCCATTTGTCTTCACGCCGCTCTACACAACCTTTACCGGAGACCAGCTTCCTGTTTATCGAGACATCACGCTCGAAAACGTGCACGTACTGACGGCGGGGAGTTATACATTTCTTGGACTGGACTCGCAGCACAAGCTTGGGTTAAAGCTCGACAATGTATTTGCCGACGATCAAGCTCACTCTTCCATGTTAGTCAAGGATGCGGAGATTGTTATCGGCAGCAAGCGCGGAAATCTGGGACCAAGCGGAGACGATGCAACGGTACAGCAAACGCCCGGCTCAACATCCGGCACACCGCTGGCCTGCGAATCGCGGTTTGTTCCCTTCCCAACTCTTGCGACGGCTCCGGAGATGGCAGGGACGGTTCTTCCCGAAGATGAAACCCTGTATGTTGCGGCCGACGGCACGGGCGATTTTTACTCCATCCAGCGCGCGCTCGATGCAGCGCCGAAAGACGGGGCGCTGGTACTGGTAGCTCCCGGTACCTATCGCGAAGTGCTGACCATTGACAAGCCGAATATCCGTCTGCGGAGCGCCAACGGCGATGCCTCCAAAACTGTTGTAGTGAATGATCGCAGCTCGGGAACGAATGGCGGCACGCTCCACTCCGCCACCGTGAATGTAACGGCAGACAATTTCTTTGCGGAGAACATTACCTTCGAGAACGATTTCAACGCCACGCATCCACAGCTCCCCGCTGGCTCTCAGGCTCTGGCGCTGCGGGTGATCGGCGACCGCGCCGTCTTCCACAATGTGCGTCTGCTGGGCAATCAGGACACCGTTTATGCGGGCAGCCGCAACTGCACTCCAGACGGGCAAAACTGCATCCCGGCGCGACAGTATTTTTCGGATTGCTATATTGCCGGGAATGTCGATTTTATCTTCGGAGACGGCAAAGCTGTCTTCGATCATTGCGAGATTCACAGCACCGCGCATGACGGCGGATTCATCACGGCTCAGTCAAAACACTATCCGGAGGAAGACTCTGGCTTTGTTCTCAATCAATGCAAGCTCATTGCCGATCCAGGCGTAACGAAGCCCGTGTATTTGGGCCGGCCCTGGCGTCCTTATGCTACGGTGATTTTCCTTAATTCCGAAATGGGCAGTCACATCGATCCGGCAGGCTGGCGCGAGTGGCATCCGGGGGAGACACATTCGATTGAAACCGTGTTCTATGCCGAATACAACTCCACAGGCCCCGGTGCGCAGCCCGACCAGCGCGATCCGCATACACATTTCCTAACTCAGGAACTGGCTAAACAGTTTGCGCCTTCTGTCTTTCTTCGCGGCGCGGATAACTGGGACCCTTTGCAACCCGTAAAACAATAGCAGGCAACTTACGTTGCCTGCTAAGTTAGACCATGACGCCAGCCGTGAACTACTTCTATTACCGCATGAATTCGTTCCTTTTGTGTTTGTGCTATCCCACCCATTTCGCAAAAAACGCGAAATGGATGGGGCACGGAAGGTTCTTCTTCATGCGGTCGCAGTCCTAGACAGTATAAGTTGACGACGAAACCCGGCCTCCGTGACCAGTCCAGTTTGTGTGGAAGAACTGGCCGCGCGGCTTGTCGGTACGCTCATAAGTGTGCGCGCCAAAAAAGTCGCGTTGCGCTTGCAGCAGATTAGCGGGCAACCGCGCAGTGCGATAGCCATCAAAGAACGCAAGAGCGGTGGAGAATGCCGGAGTGGGCACGCCCAGCTCGATGGCATGAACCAAAGCCGTGCGCCACGAAGCCTGATAGCCGCTGATCGCCGCGGAGAAGAAATCGTCGAGCAGCAGATTCTCCGGCACGGGCGTCTTGTCGTAAGCCGCTTTGATCTTGCCGAGGAACTGGCTGCGAATGATGCACCCGCCGCGCCACATCAGCGCGATGCCGCCCATGTTCAGCTTCCATCCATGTTCCTGGGCAGCTGCTTTAAGCAACATGTAGCCTTGCGCGTAGGAGACGATTTTGGAGCAGTAGAGCGCCCGGCGCACATCCTCGATGAATTGATCGCGGCCGCCGGGGACCGTCTTCGCAACGGGTCCAGCAAGGATCTTCGATGCTGCAACGCGTTCGTCCTTCAGCGCCGAGAGGCAACGCGCAAAAACAGACTCGCCGATCAGAGTTACTGGCTGGCCGAGATCGAGCGAGCTGAAGACAGTCCACTTGCCCGTGCCTTTCTGGCCGGCTGTGTCGAGAATCTTGTCGACGATCGGTTTCCCGTCTTCATCTTTTTTCGCAAAGATCTGGCTGGAGATTTCGATCAGGTAACTATCAAGCTCGCCCTTGTTCCATTCGGCGAAAACTGTGTGCAACTCATCGGCGTTCAGGCCGAGCCCGCGCTGCAACAGGTCGTATGCCTCGCAGATCAACTGCATATCGCCATATTCGATGCCGTTGTGGACCATCTTGACGAAGTGACCGGCGCCGTCCTCTCCCACCCAGTCGCAGCAGGGGGTTCCGTCTTCGACTTTGGCGGAGATGGCCTGGAAAATATCCTTCACGTGCGGCCACGCGGCAGGATTGCCGCCGGGCATAATCGATGGGCCGAGGCGCGCGCCTTCTTCGCCTCCGGAGACTCCGGTACCGATGAACAAGATGCCTTTTGCCGCCAGATCTTTGGTCCGGCGATTGGAGTCGGTAAACAGCGAGTTACCGCCGTCGATGATGATGTCGCCCGCCTCAAGATAAGGCAGCACCTGGTTGATCGTCTGGTCGACGCTGGCGCCAGCTTTGACCATCAGCATGACGCGCCGCGGCCGCTTGAGCAGCCCGGCTAATTCTTCGATGGACTGTGCTCCAACAACCTGCGTACCCTTCGCTTCGTTAGCCAGGAACTCGTCCACCTTGGAAACGGTGCGGTTGAAAACGGCAACTTTAAAACCGTGGTCGTTCATGTTGAGGACAAGGTTCTGTCCCATGACAGCAAGGCCGATGAGGCCGATATCACATGATGCTTCCGGCATACTATCTCCAAACTCGATTTGAAATTGTTGCTACCGCTGGATGCGCGCCGATCCGCCTTTGGCAAATGCACGCACCTGATCCAAGGTTGCCATGGTTGTGTCGCCGGGGAAGGTGGTCAGCAGCGCGCCATGCGCCCATCCCAGCTTGAGAGCTTCTTCGGGAGTTTCGCCGCTGAGCAGGCCATAAATAAATCCAGCCGCAAAGCCATCTCCGCCGCCCACGCGATCCACCACCTCCAGCTCAGCCGTCGGAGCAGTGTAGGATTTTCCGTCAACCCATGCCACCGCGCTCCAGCTATGCCGGTTGGTAGAGTGAACCTCGCGCAGCGTTGTAGCCACCACTTTCGCCTGCGGATGCTTCTTCACAACGTTGGCGATCATGCCGAAGAAAACGCTGGGGTCCAGCTTCGATTTGGCCGCGACCTCCGGCCCCGGAATGCCCAGTCCCTTTTGCAGATCTTCCTCGTTGCCCACCAGCACATCCACGTTCTCGACAATGCGGCCGATGGTTTCGACCGCGCGCTCAGCGCCGCCCTGAATATTCCACAGCTTCTCGCGGAAATTCAAATCGAACGAAGTTACCGCTCCGGCAGCCTTGGCTTCCCTCATCATCTCCGCGGCCAGCGCTGCGGTAGTCGGCGAAAGCGCAGCAAAGAGCCCGCCACAGTGCACCCAGCGCACGCCGCGCGCAAAGATGGCCTTCCAGTCGAAATCCCCGGGCTTCAGTTGCGCCGCTGCCTCGTTGGACCGGTTGTAGAAGACCACCGGAGGGCGCAAACCGTACCCCCGGTCACTGTACACCGCCGCCATATTGGGACCGTTGACGCCATTGTGCTTGAAGTGCTTGTAGAACGGCTTCACTCCCATGGCGCGTACGCGCTCGGCAATCAGGTCGCCGATGGGATAGTCAGACATGGCCGAGACGATTGCCGTCTTCAAACCAAAACAATCTGAAAGGTTGGCAGCCACATTGAATTCGCCGCCACTGACGTGAATCTGGCACTCTGTGGCCTTGCGGAAGGGAATGATCCCCGGATCAAGCCTGTGCACCAGCGCCCCCAGCGACAGAAAATCCAGCTCAGCATCCTTGTTGATATTCAGTCCATTGCTCATCGGCTGTTTACTCCTGCTCCCTATAGAAGATAGTGAAAAACTGCGATTTTCGACCTGCGATTCATTAGATTCCCTTCGCACCCTGTCTCGCAAACGCCAGCGCGGCCTGGGTGGAGAGGTCTGACCACCAGCATACACGCAGACCCTAAATGTTGCCAATCTGAAAAGGAAAAGGCGCAGAAACTTCCATCGGTGCTAATCTTGAATGGTTCGTATTTTCCGCACAACGATTGGAACATCATCCATTATGGCACGCCCAGGACTGGATGCGCCCGGCACTGATCGGACCAAGCAAGTGGTCAACCACATCCGCGCCCTCCTGGAAACAGGAGCACTGCAGCCCGGCGATAGAATCCCTCCTGAACGAGTGCTTGCGCGCACACTCAAAATCAGCCGCGCCAGCGTTCGCACCGGCATTGGCTACCTCGTGGCGATGGGGGTGATGAAGGTGCGGCACGGGGTGGGAACCTTCATCAAGGATGGCCCGGCTGAATTCAGCAAGGCCTCGCTGGGCCTGATGGGCGCGCTCTACGGCTTTCAGTTCTGGCAGATGTTTGAGGCTCGGTTGATTATTGAAAGCAGCCTTGCCGCTCTCGCCGCCGAACGGGGCAAGGAAGAACATTACGCGGCTTTAGCCGAACAGGTCGCCGAGATGTACGCCATAGCGGACAACCCCGCGGATTTCCTCGTGCATGATATGTTGTTTCACCGCATCGTCGCCAAGGCCTCAGGCAATCCAATTCTGGCTGCTCTTATCGAGACCATCACCACGGCGATGTATGAAAAGCGGCGCAAGACCGTCGAACGCGCGGACTACCTGCGCGAAATGGCGGAAATGCATCGCGAGATTTACCGCGCCATCCGCGCACGCGACCCCATTGAGGCGCGAAAACAAATGGAAAACCACTTGCGTACGGCGGAAAACGCCCAGAACATGGAATTGCCCGGCGTTCATGCCAGCCACGCGCCCCGGCCTCACGCAAAAAAGTCTGCGACCGTCATAGACCGCAGCTTGGCAAAGTAATATCCGGAAACTACAGAAAGATGAGGCGGCAAGCCTATTCTTGAAGTGCTTGGGATGCGGGTTGCCAAGTTGCGCTCTTCACCTTGCGGTAATTGGCGTCCAGTTCAGGCTGGAGAAGGCAGAGCGCCGTCAGCCGCCGTGCCATCGCCTGAACCTCTTCGGCTTCGGCCAATGTCAGCGGTCGTTTCAGAAAGCTGTACTCCCGGTAACTGAGCCTTGGTGATCACCCAAAAGCGGCCATAGATGATCACCTGAAAACCGGCCATAGGAAATAGCCCGAGACATGAGCTCCGACTGAGGGCAATTAGCCTCAGTTGGCATGGGAAATGTCTTGAGCAAC
>Ga0302198_10000770_pt1 | contig 35837 bp, 29 predicted proteins | sample II_Bog_N2_2_FD_193521 | JGI IMG/M metagenome (GOLD analysis project Ga0302198, IMG submission 193521) | Peat permafrost microbial communities from Stordalen Mire near Abisko, Sweden - II_Bog_N2_2 | ecosystem: Environmental > Terrestrial > Soil > Wetlands > Peat | place: Sweden: Abisko...
ATTCCCGACGACATCACATTCTGAGGCGAAGAACACCTGTCGGCTGCGTATAGAGGCCTTGTCAATGCCGAACTCTCCATTCGACACCCGCCTCGGCTGGCAGCTTTACATGTACCCGACGTTCAAGGTCCCCTACGATGCGCTCGTTGCCGCTGTCGGCCGTTTGGCAACGGACAACCCCGATGTGTACGCTACCCATCCGAAGACAAAGCTCCTGGCTCGTATCAACTCATTAATCCTTGAAGAGATTCCATCCGACCCCGGCCATCCGATGTACCGACAAGGAACGACACTCGGCCCCCAGTATAGGGCGTGGTTTCGGGCCAAGTTCTTAGGCCGTTTCCGCTTGTTCTTTCGGTATGACGCCAAGGCTCGCATTATCATATATTGTTGGGTGAACGATGAAAACACCTTGAGAAAATCAGGATCGGAAACTGATCCATATAGCGTGTTCGCCCGGATGATCAGATCAGGATGCCCGCCAAACGATTGGACCGACCTCGTCACCCAGGTTGTTGGCCAACCGGAGGCATGAGCGATGAAGCCGTAACGGAATACGTGACGCTCTCATGTCCATAAACGACCGTGGCTCTTCCTGGATTCCGGGGTGTTGTCAATCGTCGCCCGGCTGCGGCAATAGGACTCAGGTGCGTTAGGGGGACGGCCATTGCGCCTACGCTCTTTGGTTGATTCGATAGGGGCGTCGTCCATCGCCGGGTTCCACCACCATGCTTGCTCTCGACCTGATCAATTTGGCGTCTTTGATTGATGATGCGAAATGCTTTGAGCTGATCCGTCAGCATCGCTGGCCAGATGGTGTGCGTTGCGTCAAATGCAGTGGTGCCTCAGTTGTCCGCCACGGCCACGATGATACTCAACATCATCGGCAGCGCTACCGGTGCAAAGCCTGCGATGCTCGCTTTGATGATCTGACCGGCACCGTTCTTGCGGGACACCATCAGCCACTGCGGGTCTGGGTTCTGTGCTTGTACTTCATGGGGCTGAACCTATCCAACTGCCAGATCGCCAAAGAGTTGGGCCTGAACGAAGATGACGCCCACGTCATGGCGACACATCTGCGCGAGGGACTGGTCGCCAAGGTTCCGGACGTCGTGCTCGATGGTGAGGTCGAGGCCGACGAGGTCTACGTTATCGCCGGACACAAAGGAAACCCCGAAGCCGTCAAAAAAAAGGCCGCGAAGGACGCTGCCGCCGGCTCAAGGGTGCGCCGGGACGAGGCACTTTGGAGAAAGAAAAACCGCCGATCCTCGGTTTGATCCAGCGAGGTGGACAAGTCGTTCTTCATATGCTGGAAAACGTCCAGCAAGTGACGATCAAGCCGATCATCGAAAAGTTTGTTGCCAAAGGGACCCTGATTTATACGGACGAGTACAACATCTATGAGCGGCTTCCGGTATGGGGCTACCAACATAATACCGTTTGCCACGCCCGGGGCGAGTACGCTCGCGACGAGGACGGCGATGGCCATTGCGAAGTCCATGTCAACACCATGGAGGGCTTCTGGTCCCTCTTGCGTTCCTGGCTGCGGCCCCACCGGGGCATATCTCAGGAGAAGCTTCCGATCTACCTTGCCTTCTTTCAATTCGTCCACAATGCTCGCAAAAGAGGAAAGGCACTGCTCGGCGCCCTCGTGGCAACCTTGGTCGGCTGACCATCAAACCAGCACCCCGGAACACAGGAAGAGCCTAGTTGGATCATCAGCTAATAGCCCCCTTACGGTCCCCCCTGCGGTGGACAGGTCCGGGGATAACTCCGGCCCGTCACCAGGAAGTCCCAACCAGGTCGCCGTCTGCCTGGGACGGTGCGGCGCATGGCCGATCTGGTTGACCAGGTGGCGCATCAGCCGGTGGCCAGCGGGGACGGAGCGGTGCCATGGTGGCGCCGTTGGTTCCGAGGGCCGTTGGTTCCGAGGTGGGTGATGTTCCTGGCGAGCGACGAAGACCTGGTGGCCGTCCGCCGCGCCTTCATGGCCGGCGGGCACGACGGCGCCATGACCGAGCTACGGCGCCGCTACCTCGGACTGACCGACAGGACGGCGCCGCGCGTGCTGGATTGGGTGCTGTCGAGATCGAGCGAGCCTCGGACGGACCGGTGATCGAAGCCCGGCACCGATGGCCGCGCCGATCGGCCGCTTCATTGCGCCGCTACTCAGGCCAGAAGCCTTCATCCATGATTTGCCCGAACGACCACGGGCAGGTCTGCGGGAAAGTCGTCTTCGATAGCTCGGTTTCGCCTGGTGCCAGGATTGCGGCATTGCCGTAGGCACGACTGATGGTTTCCGGCAACTTGGATTTGAGGCTTGGGTTGTCGTCGAGGTGGTCGGCGATATCTCGCCGTTGAACTCGGATTGTACCTTCCCACGAAGCGCCGCGCCGCTCCGGCTGGAACTGCCACTTGAGCAGATGCAGAAGCAGAACCGTGAGACGGCTCACCAGTTCGCGCCTTTCCGCTTTGCCCATGCTCTCGATTTCCTCAGCGATGTTCTCTATGTCGGCCGCGGACAGCTTGCCGGAGCGCAGCAACGCGGCTTGCTCGTTGGCCCAGGCATAAAAGTCATGGTCATAGAGGCTGGCGCTCATGATTCACCTCTGATCGGCACGACGTTTCCCGCCTTCGTCATCGTCTCCTTGTAGGCATCCACCGCTTTGGCGTGGTTATCGACCTTGCCGCGGTAGGCACCCTCGGGATTGACGTAAATCAGCTTCGTCCGACCACGGGCAACGCGACGAATGGCGCCGATTTCCTCAAGGGTTTTGAGCGCATACGATACGTCGGCTTGCCGGACCTTCAGTAAGTCCTGAATCTCAGCGGCCGTCTTCGAGCACGCGGCGTCCTGCCAGGGAAGCCAACGGACGATTTCGGCCATGACCATGACCGCGAGGGAACGCTTGGGCAGCGTTAGCGGCAGCGCATGAATCCGATCGCGGATCGTGTCGTGGTATTCGTCGGCCACGGACCAGTTTCCCTTGAAGAAATCGAACTCGACGACGGCCGGAATCTCCGCCAGTTCCTTCGCCGCGTGAGCGAGGGAACGAAGCTGCGTCTTCCGAATGAAATCCGGGTCGGTCAACGCCTCCTGATCAAGTAGGAGCGCCGCCTGTCCAATGCGACCACGCTTTCGGAGTTGCCGCTCGGTCAGGTTGGCGGGTTCGGTGGCAGGCGACTTACGGCCGTCGATGATTTGCGCCAATGTTCGAACCGGACAGCCAGTCCGTCTCTGGGCATCCTGGACAATGCGGGCAATTCGCATCGTCTCGTCATCGACGCCGCGACGCCTGAGTTCCTTGGCAGAAATTGTCATCGCGTCCCCCGATCCATACCCTGTAGGTATTGATCAATACCTACAGGGTATGGATACGTCAACCCCTTCCCCTTGGCACGGAACGGAAATCGGCCATACCTTCCGGCGGTATTCCATTCTCTTTCAAGTAAGAAAGAAGGGGCAGGGGTGGGGCTGTGGATAACTCTTGGCCCCGGCGATAGCCACCGCAAGGCCGCTGTGCTCTCCAGGTGCGTGGCGTCATCGCCCGAGCCTGTCCTTGTGGCTCAGCACCAGGTCGCGCTCCAGTGTCTGCACCGTGACCGGTGCCGATAGGATTCCGGTAGGGGTCGGATAGCGGCTGACCCCTGTTATCCCTGTTGCCCACCAGTCGCTTGTCACGGATACGGCGGAGTACCGAATCCTCGCTGAGACCGAGTTGGCGGGCAGCGTCTTTGACCGATATGCGGGACATGCGGAGTCCATACGGTGCGGAGCCCCGCGCGACGTGCGGAGCCTTTGCGGTGTACGTCCGCAGCGAAACCCCGTCAATTCCTGACCGCCTCGCTCCGCAGTCCGGCACCTCCCTCTTGCAGCCCGATGCCGTGATTTGATGGGTCAAAGTATGGTTCAGCAATCAGGTTGTGCTGAATAATGGCTGAAACGCTGGATTTTCTCGGCCTTGTTGGCGGAAGCCTCCTCCGTCTAACCCGGATTTGCCGCCGTTGTCGCTATTCTTGGTTGCAGTTGCCCGGCACCATCGGCTGGCCGACCAAGCCGCCGATCGGCGCGTCGACCGTGGTCAGAGCCCCAGCTTCGCCGCCGCCGTGTCGTTGAACAGCCCACCCTCTCGGATGTAGCCGCGCACCACCTGAACCGACCTGTGCCCGGTCTGGCGCATGATGGCTGCCTCGCTGGCGCCGTTCCTGGCTGCCGTCGTGGCGAACCCGCTGCGCAGCGAATGGCCGGCATAGGCCGCGGGATCAAGGCCGGCGGCTTCGGCTGTGCGCTTCACGACCAACACCACCGCCTTGTCGCTCAGGCGCTCGGTGCCGATCGCCCCACCCTTGTTGACCGACCTGAACAGCGGCCCGTCCGAGCCGACCCTGGCCAGCCACGCCTTGACCGCGCGCACCGGGCAGGTTGCGGGATCGGCGCCGTAGCAGATCGCGACCTGCCGGCCGACGCCTTCCTGATCGGTCTTCGAGACCCGGATGGTGACCGCCAGCCCTTCCTTGCGCACGGCGACATCGCCAGCATCAAGCGCCACCAGTTCGGAGCGGCGAAAGGCCCCGGCGAACCCCAACAGCAATAATGCCCGGTCCCTGGTGCCGATGGCGCTTTCGGCGAGCGTGCCGACCATGGCGCGGATGTCGTCGCTCACCGTCGCGGTCTTCTTGGCGGTTACCACGCCGGCCTGCGCCTTGCTGCGCCGGATGCCGGTCATCACGTCACGTATCTGCGGCGCCCGGGTGTCCAGGTGGTGGCCGGCCTGCCGGTGCGCAACCGAGATCGCGGCGAGCCTCCGGGACAGGCTTGAAGGCTTCAAAACCGAGGCCCGATCGGCGAGAAAGAGACCGACCACGGAGGGTGTCGCCGGCATTGCGTCGAAGCCCTGCGCCGCGCACCAGGTCGTGAAGTCCGTCCAGTCGCCTTCATAGGACTTCCGCGTGCTCTCGCTCTTGGCACCGGCGGCATAATCCCGTGCCCGCTCAATGAGTTCGACCTGTGCGGCGGGAAGCTGCGCGGCGTGTGAGAGAGTGGCAACGGCGGTTCCGACCATGGCTTTTTCGCCTGCGGAATGACTTCCGATAATGGTTTTCTTATCGGACATAAGGCCATAGTTGTTATAAAGGTCTACTCTACCTCGTCTTCTTCATCCTCACCGCTTATTGCCTCGTCGATAATATCTTTGGTAGCTTCTGGTAATTGTCTCAAGCTTTTGATGCGTTGTACAACCCACATCTCTGATGTCGCATCGTCAGCTTGATTATCAATTGGAGTAAATAAGTATCCTCTCTTCTTAAGGCATGATCTAAGTCGTTCGAGTGTTACAACCTCTAAACGACCAAGTTCGAATACATGTTCTCGTAAATTTACCTTTGATATCCTATAAGATGGTGTCCAGTTATGCACATCACTATCATTGTGATCGAACCCATTACTATGAATTGTTATCAACAATTCAGAGGCTTGCTTAGCATTTCTTGGCATACTGTTTCCCTCGTTTTGGACGACTAATGCATCAGTGAGTTTTAGGGCTGTGCTCATTGTATCATGAATGGCCTATAATGCTTCAACGTGAGAGATGAGCACAATTCAAGACTTATGCAAAAAACCTAGGCCGTTGATCCGAAATGGGCTTTCCTTTGCATAAGTTACCGTCATAATGCGGGGATGATCTACGGCTACGCCCGAGTCTCGACGGATGGCCAGAGCGTTGCGGCGCAGATCGGCGCGTTGACGGCCGCCGGAGCGGGGAAGGTGTTTCAGGAAGTGGCGAGCGGCGCGAAGACCGACCGCGCCCAGCTTCGCCGCGCTCTCGACCATCTCGCCGCCGGTGACGTGCTCTTGGTGACGCGACTCGACCGCTTGGCTCGCTCGACGCTCGATCTGTTGCACACGCTCAAGGCCGTTGCCGACAAGGGCGCGGGCTTCCGCTCTCTGGCCGACGTGTGGGCCGACACGACCACGGCGCACGGGCGCTTGATGCTGACCATCCTTGGCGGGTTGGCGGAGTTCGAGCGGGAGCTTATCAAGGCCCGCACGAGCGAAGGCCGACGCCGCGCCAAGGCACAGGGCAAGAGCCTTGGCCGCCCGTTCAAGTTGACCGATCACCAGAAGGCCGAGGCGATCCAGCGCCGCGACAGGGGCGAGGAAACGTTGGCGGAGATCGGGCGAAGCTACAACGTCAGCGGGGCGACGATTTCGAGGCTGGGGCCTTGAGCATCAACCCCCCTTCTTAAGAAATATGCTTGACGTATCACGTATTGATGCGGTATAAAATCCTATGATTGTGAGCTTCCGCGATAAGAATACCGAACGGCTTTGGGCGGGAGATTTCGTCAAAGCCTTTGAGCCATTCAGAGAACAGGCTGAAAAGCGGCTCCGCATTTTAGAATGTGCCAATAGCTTGGTCGTATTAAGAGCGTTGAGGAGCAACCGCCTTGAAGCTTTGAAAGGAAATCGCAAGGGGCAATACAGCATTCGCATCAATGACCAATGGCGACTATGTTTTGAATGGCCAGATATGGCTTTAGGGCCGTAAAATGTCGAAATAGTTGACTACCATTAACCGTTCAGGAGAAACGCTATGCCCAGAATACCTATCCACCCTGGCAGTGTCCTTGCCGACGAGTTGAGCGAAATCGGAATTAGTGCCGCTGAAGCCGCGCGGATTCTCAGCGTGCCATCCAATCGTTTGAGCCAGATTATCACCGGACATCGTAGCATCACGGCGGATACCGCCTTGCGTCTCGGCCAGTGGCTCGGCACTGGCCCAGAGTTTTGGATGAATCTACAAAAAACCTATGAGCTTGACGTTGCCAAAAACCGTATCGGGGAGGCTGTTGCCCATATTCCGCCTCGCGCAATGGCGGCACCCTGCTACGCCTAGGTTATGGCAATACGAGGCGGACGGCGGAAATGACACAGGCAACGGCACCAGTTAAAAATAAGGAAATTGCAGATAGCCCGCTACGCTATTTAATGCAAGCAGATGATAACGAAAGAAGGAAATGGGGTGGCCGTGCCGTTGAACTTGGTTTTCCGCCGCAAGACCTCCGAACCGGAAATCATGCTATTGACCTCTTGAAATGGCTTCCTCTTGTTCGGGATGAGATGCAGGAACAAGGGTTGTGGAAGCCGTCAGAGTCAGAACCGGAAGCCAAAAAAACAACAGCAAAAATTATCCAGCTTCCCTTGTGGCCGGAACCCGTCCGTGCCGTCCCGAATGATATTCTTCGTTCCGCGCTTTTCGCAGCGATACAGGGGAAAACACGAGAATTTAAGAAGATGCAAACCGTTGCGACGTGTGAAGGGCTAACGATAAAATACACAGGAGAACAGTTAGACCAATCAGATTTAGATGTATGGGAACAAGTCGTACATTTGGCGCGGCACCACCCGTTAGGAACGATATGCACATTCAAAGGCTATGCTTTTCTCAAGTCAATTGGACGCAGTACGGGAAAAAGCAATTATAAATGGTTATATTCTGTTCTAAATCGTCTTTCATCGAACACCGTAGAGTTTCACCACGGAAAAAAGATTCACGGACGCGGACTTATCGCATCGTTCGATATTGACGAAGAAACAAGTACCTACAAAATTACAATCGATGCTGATACGGCACGGCTTTACACCGCAGGATGGACAGGCATTCATTGGGAACAACGTCAACTTATGCGCGGCAAGCCCCTCGCCCTTTGGCTTCATGGTTACTATGCAAGCCACGCCGCACCGCTTCCGGTCAAGGTCGAAACCTTACACCGACTTTGCGGAAGTAAGGAAAAAATCCTATATAATTTTCGTCATCAACTACGGAAAGCCTTAGACGAATTGAAGTCCTGCGGTGCGGTTGCCGATTGGCAGATTGACCCAGAAACCGACCTTGTGACCGTGGACAGGGGCGCAGCGATCACCGACAGCCAACGCCGCCACCTTGCCAAGCCAACGCGGAAGCGATCCCGAAAACCGGAATTTTGACTCGGGATACGACCATGGGAGACACGGCATGCGACCATGGGAGACACGGCATGCGACCATGGGAGACACGGCATGCGACCATGGGAGACACGGCATGCGACCATGCGGCGCGGTTCAAATTCCGCGTTTTTTTCAAGCAAAATCAATAGGTTATCGAAGCGGCCGGTTTCCTCTAATCTTCTTCTAATCATTTTATAATCCGCGCGCGCACGACCGAACCCGACAAATCGGAGCGCGCCAAACAGCGCACCTGAGGACGGTGCTTAGGCTCCCTTCGATCGCGGCGCCTCGTGCCGCAAGCGACACACGCGCCCAAGGTGGCGCTTTGCCATCGAGGGAGGGGGAAGTGGTAGGATCAACGCCAGACCCCTAAAACGGGGGGCTGGAGAGGCGAAAAGGGCTAGGTACTAGGGAAGGGAAGGGGCGAAGGTCAGAGGCTATCCAGCGGGCTTCCTACGCGGTTTTTCAGGTTCAGCCCATTTCCGAACCCGATGAGCCTTTATGACAGAAAAAAGTCTTCTCGTTTTGTGCTCAGCTACCAGGGACGCAAGACCCTCACGACCAAGGCCAGCGCCAGCGCCGCACCGAAGGCAATGCCACGGCAACCGCTTGCGCTTTCTCCCGTTGATCGGTCAGCAACCGGACTTGCTCCGATTGCGATTCGACCAACCCAAGGAGCCGATCCCGCTCGCGCCGAAGGTCTGCAACGGCTTCCGCCAGCAACGCCGACTTTTCCCGTTCGGCTGCCAGCAACGCCGATAAACCAGCCTGTTCATGGCCGTTTGCAGCCTGTTGCGAATTGTTCGGCGCAACATTGTCTGATACGTTCGCGGTGTTTTTGGAAACAGGCTCACCGAAAACCCTAAACAGTTCGGACGTGTCAATAACCGTTGCGCCCTGTTCGTTCTTCGTGGCCGACATTGCCCCGCTTTTTAGGGCGCGGTAGATTTGCGCCCTGTTGCGCCCAATCAGCCGCGCCGCTTCCGAAGCCCCAACAAACGCCATGTTCAGCCCATGTTGCAAAATGTCCGTTGCGACGTTATATGAACGTTACAGCGCAACATATTGAAGCCGCTAGATAATGTCAAGTGTACGCCTTTGATTGTAAAGCGTACATGCTTTTCGCGTGCAAAAATCAGGGAGCCGGAGCGGACAATCTCGCCGCTTGTGTCAGTTGGTCATTCCAGTCCTTGGCCTTGGGCACGACCCGCCGGACGGCTTCGCGCTCGCCAAGGGCTTTCGTCACCGACGCGGTGAAGCCGTCGCCGGCAAGGTCGGCGTTGAAGCCGAGCAGGATTTCCGCCGCCGGATAGCGCGTTGCCGCCGCTCTGATGGCGTTCAGGGTGTGGGTGGAGAGCGCCCCGCCGGTCGAGAGGAACAGCGTGTCGCGCCGCCCGACGAGCTGGGCGAGGGACAGGGCTTCGACGCCGCTTTCGGTCAAGGCGATCTTGGCCGGTTCCGGCCCGTCCAACGGCCCCATGCGAAACAGCAGCCGGACGCCGCCCTTGGCGAAGCCCTTGAAGGTGGTGCCGGCGATCTCGTAGCCGACGATCTGGCCGCCGTCGTTGGTATGGGCAAACAGGACGTTGCCCTTGCGATCCATGCGCAGGGCTCCGGCATAGGCCGTCACCGTCGCCGCCGTGATCCCCCCCCGCGCCTTGAGGTAATGGGGGTGACCCCAGACCGGACGCGCTTGCTCCCAGCGTCTGGCGACATGCGCCAGGTCACGCGGGGCATGGATCAAGGGGCGGGGCATGCCTGGGATCATCGGCCCGCGCAGGACGCCGCCGGAGAAGCCGCGAAGGTGGCCCTTGACGTGGCCGAGGGTGAAATGCCCGCCGCGCCGCTTTTGCAGGTACTGGACAATGGTTCCGTTGTCGTCGGGATCGAGCGGATTAAAATACTCCCAAACCCCATCCTGCCGCTCCCGCAGGATCAAGACAGCATTCGGCCCGCGCATCTTGAAACTGTCCTTGGTGCTTTCCTTCATGTCGAGACGATAGCCATCGCCCGCGAGGTAATCCCGCAGATCAAGGCGCAACATGGCTTCAAGCTCATCATCCATGTTTCTTCTCTAGCAGCGCCCGCCCCGCCTGAAAACCCTTCCCCCTTCCTTCTCCTAGAACCCCATTCGCGCGACTTTTCCACCACAAAGTTCCCGTTTTCCGCCCACGCCCACCGGCTTTTTTTGGTGCCTGACGAAGACGGCCCGCCCCCCCAGTCGGGCCGGACGGCATGGCACCCGCCGTATACGTCCGGCTTCTTTCTTCCTAGAACCCGCACCCCCTTAACCCCCGATTAACCGCCGCCCATTTAGAGCGGGCAGGAGAAGACAGAGAGAAGAGTAGTAAGATGTGCAATTACACGGTAATTGCCTCTTGTCCTGCCGGAGGCCAGCGCCGTGGGACGTCGCAAAAAGACCGACATAGGGGAGCGCCGAACGTCGAAGGTGCTGGTCTGGCTCAAGCCGAGCGAGCGGACGAAGCTGGACAAGCGCATTGCCGCCGCAGGTGTCAGCGCACCCGATTACATCCGACCCGCCGTGCTTGAATTTCGGGTAACCCCGAAAGACCCGATGTCTGAAGAAACGCTTTCAGAGCTTCGGGCGTGTGGCTCCGTCCTCAATCAATTGGCGCGGCGCGCCAACATGTCGGAGAAAATCGACCCGCAGGAACTGCGGAACGCCCTCCGTCATTGGGGTGAAATTGTTGAAAAGATTCTGGCCTCGCCGACCAGAAAGCCGATGGAAGAAGAACTACAGGACGATGATGGTGACTTCAACGAATGGGCGGAATCGATTGAAAAAATAGAGTTGGAAATAGAACGGGAGATGACCAAGTGACCGCGTCATTCTCTACCAGCTAATCTGCTGGTTCTTGGCGAGTAACTTGTTTGTTGTCAAACGGCAATTCATGTTGAAGTGTGGAGCCGGAGCGGCGATACGCTTTAACAACAACCATTCGATCACCGTTAAACATGAAGTTAACATTGACAAAATAAACATCAGCAGCAATTGATCTAAACAGAAATGCCTTTTCCAGAAGCTCATTCATCCCGCGTTCGTAGGTTCGTCTTGTCAAATCTGGATGATGTTTTTGTGCAATATATAAATTTAACACAACGGTGTCTTTGTCCTTGCCGGACAGCCCGCTGATCTCTTGATATACAATTTCAAATATTGTTGCCCCAGACTTACTTAACTGGCCGTACTGCTTTATTCCTGCGAGATAAACTTTGACGAACGTCGCGGAGTCAACTTCCTTTTCCTCGACGAAACCAAAGCTACCTTCGCGCAGAACTTCGCCGGTATCAGCAGCAATCATGTAAGCCGACCCGTCACGCGTGGGCTTGCTAGCAATGACACGCGTCGGAAATCGCTTTCCTACAACGGACGGGTTTGTTTCATAGATAGCCTTTCCCCGCCTCGTTAGACCCGTTGTTGCGGCTTCGTCCTGACGATCACCCGACATTTTTTACCTCGATTTTTGGCGGCTTCGGCGCCATGTGCTTAGCACCAATACCGCCAATTTCAAAGGTCATTTTTGGCGGGATTCAGCCAAGAACTTGGCGGAATTACCGCCCGATCCTGTCGCATCGAGTCTAGGGTTTCTGCGGGTTTCGGAGCTTTTTCCTTTCTTACTTAAAAAGGCTCTCAAAAATTATCCACGCTCCGCGCAAGCCGCACTCCACGGCGAAGCGCAGCGCGGAGGGTGGGTAATTTTTGAGAAGAGCGATTTGAAAAAGCGGGGTGTTGATAACTTTTCGCCGCGAAGTGGGGGCACGAAGCCCCCACACCCCTGCGAGATATTTGGACAAGGTGATTTCAGTCAGGGTTCTAGGAAGGAGAAAGCTTGGAAGCGCGGGACTTAGCACCCACGGCCAGTGCAGGCGGAAAGGCTGTTTTGCTCGGCAGGTGGGGAGTGAGGGCAAGGCCAGTGCCAACCGACAGCCGCCAAGGCCCCTAGGAAGCCCGTAGGAGCGTTTTCGTTGTTGGCATGTAGGATTTCACCAGCCAAGGCTCACAACGCATCCACGGGGCTTCTGTGCGCGATTATGCCCCATCCAAGCCCCTTCCCCTTCCTAGTACCCAGAGTCCCCCCGACAGGGGGCGGATTGGCGAATCGCCAAAGTCGTGTTACAGGGGTGAAACCCAATTTGAAACGATTCGCGCCCATGACCTACAGCCTCGGACAAGCCGCAAAAGCGACGGGCAAGAGCAAGATGACCATCCAAAGGGCCATCCAAAAGAACGTCATATCGGCGACACGGAACGCGAACGGCTCCTACACAATCGACCCTTCCGAGCTTCACCGCGTCTTCGACCCCATACCCGTTTTGAAACTTCCTGAACCCCCACCAGACCCAGCTTTGCTAAAGCAGGAAATCGAGTTTTTGAGGGAGAAGCTGGCCGAACGGGACAAGCAGGACGCCGACAAGAACGCCGTGATTGATGACCTGCGCCGGAGGCTCGATCAGGAGGGTGAGGAGCGGCGGAAGACGCTTGCCCAGCTCACGGCGCTGCTGACGGATCAACGGGAGCCGCTGCGCCGCTCATGGTGGCCGTGGTGGTGAATTATGCCGGAGCAGGTTCCTTCGGGGCGAACCGCCTGACGGTGAGCGCGTTTGCATCCGCCCTGTGGCGGGCTTCCCAAAGGTCGCGTTGAAGCTGCATTCGCAGCCAGGTTTCCGCCGTACTCCATCCCGCAAGCTCAAGCCGAAGGGCCATGTCCGGTGATACGCCCGCATGACCGTTGAGCAAGTCAGACAGCGCCTTGCGCGTCACGCCTAACCCTGCGGCGGCCTCTGTCACCGTCAAGCCAAGCGGCTTAAGGCAGGTTTCACGAATAATCTCGCCGGCATGTGCCGGATTGTGCATTCCCATCATGTCCCCTCCTTCCGGCGGTTAGTGATAATCGACAAGATCAACGTCCGTCGCGTTTTCGCTGTCGAACTCGAACACCAAGCGCCAATTTCCCGAAACCTTCACCGCCCACTGGCCTTTACGGTCTCCCTTTAGGAGGTGAAGCCGAAAGCCTGGCATGTTCATGCCGTTTGGGTCCGTGCTGACATTCAGCGTGGTCAAAAGCAGTCGCAAACGGTCGGCGTGTTGGGTGTTGATCCCGCTGGTGTCCCCAGTCCGAAAAAACCGCTCCAGCCCCTTGTGACGAATGCGTCCGATCATGCGTCACCCGTAACTTATCACTTATCACATGTCAAGGGAAGCCCTCGATCCGCGCGACGGCCAGCAGAGGGGAAATGGCGGGCGGTTTGACGGAAGAGTAGCAAGATGTGCAATTACACGGTAATTGCCTCTTGTCCTGCCGGAGGCCAGCGCCGTGGGACGTCGCAGTGAGAGGGACGAAGGGGAGCGCCGCACCGACAAGGTGACGGTGATGCTGACGCCGAGCGAGCGGGCGGAGCTTGACGAACGGGCGGCATCGGCGGGGGTAAAGCTGTCGGATTACGTCCGCGCGGCGGCTTTGGGCTACCGGATCAACGTGCGAAACCCGCTCACGGAGAAGGCGTTTTCCGAGCTTGGAGCGGGCGGCATGACCAAACCTGGAACCAAGCTTATTTAAGCCGCCCCCCTGTCCGGGATTCCGGGGCCACCTCACTGATCAGGAGGTCAGGTCATCAACGTCGACGTGGAGCGCTTCGGCCACCCGCTTCAGCACCTCAATGGTTCCGGTGCGGATGCCCGCTTCAAGCTGCGACACGTAAGCCTGATTGATGTCCGCAAGCTCGCCGAGCTGCCGCTGGGTCATGCCGCGGTATTCCCGGAAAACCTTAATCGGGTTCTCGCCGTTGACCAGATGCTCGGCAACGTCATCCGGGAATGTCTCGGGCCGGTTGGCCATGTAGGCATCGAAGGCGCGCACACCAATAGCGCCGTCGGCAGCCTCCACCAGGCGCTCATACTCGGCCATCGGCAGAACGGCAAAGGTCGGGTGGCCCAGCGTGTCGCGGATGATTTGAACGGTGTCAGTCATAGATGCCCCCTCTTGGCCCGATTTCGATGACGAACAGCACCAGCTCACCGGATTCCAGTGTGTAGAGCACGCGCCAGTCGCCGACCCGCAGTCGATAGCCGTCCCGGCCCTTGAGCTTGATGACGTTGCGCGCTGCCGCCGGATTGGCTGCCACCTCGCGCACCTTCTCCCTGATCAGGTCCGCGGTGTTTCGCGGCATCCTGCGAAGGGCCTTCAGGGCGTCGGCGGTGTGGCGGATCGTGTACATGCCGGCATGATGGCATATTGCTATGTTTGTTGCTATAAGTTTGTTATCAGCGCCAGAACCGCCACCACGGCCGGCGGGGCTCGGGCACCGGCTGCCGCCGCTCGGTCAACAGCACGTCAAGGACCTGGTCAAGCCGTTGCTCGACGCGCTCGGCCCGCAGCTCGGCCGCGTCTACCCGCTCAAGCCACAGCGAGCGCTCGGCCGCGGCCTGTGCCTGAAGGCGCCCAAGGGTGTCCAGGTGGAGCGAATCGCGCTCGGCGAACTGGCGGGCGGTATCGGCGCGCTCGTTGGCTACCGTGTCGGCAACCATCTCCAGCGCTCGCGCCAAGGTTATTTGCGTCGCTGAATCGGTTGCGTATGCCCTGTGCAATTCCTGCACATGATCGGGCAGATTGCCCATAGGCACGGGCTCTTTGCCTAACGTTCGCGGTGGATTAGGCACTGCATGGGCAGCAGAACCCACCATTGCCCGCTGTTGTCGCGTTGAGCGTTGATCCCCTTGGCCTTGATGCGCCGTCGTACCGTGTCCACAGACACGCCCATGCGCTTCGCTGCATCCCTTATGCAAAGGCGCTCAAACATGCCCAACCCCATATGCAACCCCCTTGGCAAGGGCGTTATGCACCGCACAGGGCAGGCTACGCAAAAGGATTGACAGCAAATTTATGGGGGAACAATGTTTCGCGGAACCGAAGATATGGCTTTCCCAACATTGTCGGTCAGTCGGGCACAACATCCGCCTTGCGCGAATCAACAGGTTGGTGGCAGGCTTTTCGACGGAAACCTTTGAAGGAGGCATAGCCCCCTAAAACGCAACAACCCCGTCCGGTGAGGGAACGGGGTCGGCAACATCGTCCTTGGCAGTTCGATCTTGCCCGACCACCTCCCGACAATCAAGCCTGAAACGCGGCTCGGCTGCCACGCAATAGCTTTGCCCGCGTTCAACGGCCCGGACCCTGGTTCGGCGCCGGCTGGGGGGTTGTGCGCCGTGGGTGGCGGACACAGCCATGATCGATCGCAACGAACGCGCACGGCTCGGCGCCAGACTGAGAGCCGACTCGAGACTGACCCATTCCGCCTATAGGGTGGCTCAAGCCGTCCTCTTTGGCGCCATGAACGGCTTGAGCGGCCATTGCCAAGCCTTCCGACAGTGGATTGCGGACCAAGCGGCGGTAAGCCTCAGCTCAGTCGACAGGGCGATCGGCGCGCTTGAGGAGTTCGGCTACCTCACCAAGGTCCCCACCTATGGGAAGCACCGGGAACGGGACGGTCGCTGGTTCCGGCCGCGGGGCGCGTCGGTGTTCATCTGGCGGGCGGAACTTTTCCTGAACGTCAGAAAGACCACGGACTCAAGTCCAAAAGTTATACCAAGATCGAACCAAAAGTTATCCACAGCCGTCGCGGACGAGATGGCACGCGCAGAAGCTGCGTTGATGCTCACGTTAGCACGCTTCGGTAACACTGTAGCCGACAGGGCAGGGCTGCCAGGGGGTGCTGTGACGGCGTAGAGCGCCACACCCGCTCGGCAAGATCAGCGTCGACATACCCGGCCCTCACCGGCCGCGCCGTTACTGCGCCCGGCAAGTCCCCAGGACCGAACCCGCGACGTGGGGTCACGGCGTCTGCGTCTGGACTTCAGCAATGCTCGGCAAGCTGTCGCAGTCTGGGCGTTATGGAAAGGGGCGGTCAGGGTTCAGCCATCCTCATCGCCCATTGCCCGGCCGCTGCCGGCTCAAAGCAAACCTAATGCCGGCAGCACTCAATCTTTCAGTGAGGTGGCCCCGGAATCCCGGACAGGGGGGCGGCTTAAATAAGCTTGGTTCCAGGTTTGGTCATGCCGCCCTTTGGATGCCGTCCAGGTTGCCCACATAGGCTTCGTGAGGTGGCCCCGGAATCCCGGACAGGGGTTTAAGCTTGGTTCGACCTGAGAGGGAACGAGCCGATGAGTGGGAAACGGAAAAGATATAGCGCTGATTTTAAAGCGAAGGTTGCGCTGGATGCGTTGCGGGGCGAACTGACGACGGCGCAGCTTGTGGCGAAGCACGAGGTTCACCAGACGCTGATCTGCGACTGGAAACGGCAGGCGGTGGCGGGTTTGGTGGGTATCTGCTCATCCCCCCCCCTTTTTAGGCCGGCCTGGGAATGAGGTGAGAGGGGCGCGAGGATGGGATTGACAGCAAGCGGGGTTTGCGATTCAACCTTCGAATGACTCCGCCGCCGTTGCCCGACCTGAGCCAGCTTTCGTCCGAAGAGAAGGACGCGCTGGTTCGTGCTCTGTGGGAGCGGGTTGGAGAGTTGGCGTCCCGGGTTGCGGAGCTTGAGGCGAAGCTGGGCGATCCGCCCAAGACGCCGGACAATTCGAGCGTGCCGCCGTCGCGGGGTCAGAAACCCAATCGGGACAAGAAGCCCAAACGGGAAGACCCTCGGGCTGGCAGCGTTGGGCGCAAGGGTGGCGGGCGATCGCTGGCAGAGGAGCCCGACCAGACCGTCATTGCCAAAGCCGCGAGTTGCCGCCACTGCGGGACGGCGCTGGGCGACGGCGATCAGGTGCTGCACGGACGCTACGACAAGATCGATCTGCCACCGGTACGCCCCGTGGTGACACGGGTGGAACGCTATGCCGGGTGCTGTCCCTGTTGCGGCGGGACGACGGTGGCGCCGGTCCCCGAGGGGCTGGAGGCGGGTTCGCCGTTCGGCCCCGGCATCGTCGCGACCGCGCTCTATCTGCGCTTCGTTCACGCCATCAGCTACCAGCGTTTGAGCCGTTTGTTCCTGCACCTGTTCGGGCTGGCGGTGAGCGAAGGCGCGCTCGACGGCATGTTCCGGCGGGCCAAGACCGCGTTCGACAGCGAAGTGGCGGCCATTCTGGCCCGGTTGCGCCGCTCCCGAGTGGTATGCTCGGACGAGACCACGGTGCGCATCGACGGCCGGACCTGTTGGAACTGGGTGTTCCAGAACGCGGAGGTCGTCATTCACGTCATCCGCAAAACCCGCGCGGCGGCGGTGGTGGCCGAGGTCATGGGCGGACATCGCCCGGCGATCTGGGTCTCGGACCTCTATGGCGGACAGCAAGGCCATGCCGAGGCCTGGCAGGTTTGTCTGGCCCACCAGCTTCGAGACTGCAAGTACGCCATCGAAGCCGGCGATGCCGTCTTTGCCCCGCGCATGAAGGCGCTCCTGCTGCGCGCCTTCGTCATCGCCCGACGAAGACGGGACTTGGCCGAGAGCACCCGCACCCAATACCGACGCCGCCTCGACCGCGACCTCGACGCCATCATGGCCCTCAGTCCGACCAATCGCCATGGCAAGCGCTTGCGAAAGCGCTACGCCAAGGTCCGCCCCCACCTCTTTACCTTCCTGGAAAATCCAGAGGTCGCTCCGGACAATAACGGCTCCGAACGCGAACTCCGCCCAACCGCCACCTATCGAAAGGTCACCGGCGGTTTCCGATCCGACTGGGGAGCCGACCTCTTCGCAGCCATCAAGTCCGTCATCGGAACCGCCGCAAGAAACGGCATCAACGCCTACGCCGCTATCCTCACCACCCTACGCGGGGCATCGGTCCTCCAGGCGGGTTGAGCAGATACGGAAAACGTCCAGTAAGTGACGATCAAGCCGATCATCGAAAAGTTTGTTGCCAAAGGGACCCTGATTTATACGGACGAGTACAACATCTATGAGCGGCTTCCGGTATGGGGCTACCAACATAATACCGTTTGCCACGCCCGGGGCGAGTACGCTCGCGACGAGGACGGCGATGGCCATTGCGAAGTCCATGTCAACACCATGGAGGGCTTCTGGTCCCTCTTGCGTTCCTGGCTGCGGCCCCACCGGGGCATATCTCAGGAGAAGCTTCCGATCTACCTTGCCTTCTTTCAATTCGTCCACAATGCTCGCAAAAGAGGAAAGGCACTGCTCGGCGCCCTCGTGGCAACCTTGGTCGGCTGACCATCAAACCAGCACCCCGGAACACAGGAAGAGCCTAGTTGGATCATCAGCTAATAGCCCCCTTACGGTCCCCCCTGCGGTGGACAGGTCCGGGGATAACTCCGGCCCGTCACCAGGAAGTCCCAACCAGGTCGCCGTCTGCCTGGGACGGTGCGGCGCATGGCCGATCTGGTTGACCAGGTGGCGCATCAGCCGGTGGCCAGCGGGGACGGAGCGGTGCCATGGTGGCGCCGTTGGTTCCGAGGGCCGTTGGTTCCGAGGTGGGTGATGTTCCTGGCGAGCGACGAAGACCTGGTGGCCGTCCGCCGCGCCTTCATGGCCGGCGGGCACGACGGCGCCATGACCGAGCTACGGCGCCGCTACCTCGGACTGACCGACAGGACGGCGCCGCGCGTGCTGGATTGGGTGCTGTCGAGATCGAGCGAGCCTCGGACGGACCGGTGATCGAAGCCCGGCACCGATGGCCGCGCCGATCGGCCGCTTCATTGCGCCGCTACTCAGGCCAGAAGCCTTCATCCATGATTTGCCCGAACGACCACGGGCAGGTCTGCGGGAAAGTCGTCTTCGATAGCTCGGTTTCGCCTGGTGCCAGGATTGCGGCATTGCCGTAGGCACGACTGATGGTTTCCGGCAACTTGGATTTGAGGCTTGGGTTGTCGTCGAGGTGGTCGGCGATATCTCGCCGTTGAACTCGGATTGTACCTTCCCACGAAGCGCCGCGCCGCTCCGGCTGGAACTGCCACTTGAGCAGATGCAGAAGCAGAACCGTGAGACGGCTCACCAGTTCGCGCCTTTCCGCTTTGCCCATGCTCTCGATTTCCTCAGCGATGTTCTCTATGTCGGCCGCGGACAGCTTGCCGGAGCGCAGCAACGCGGCTTGCTCGTTGGCCCAGGCATAAAAGTCATGGTCATAGAGGCTGGCGCTCATGATTCACCTCTGATCGGCACGACGTTTCCCGCCTTCGTCATCGTCTCCTTGTAGGCATCCACCGCTTTGGCGTGGTTATCGACCTTGCCGCGGTAGGCACCCTCGGGATTGACGTAAATCAGCTTCGTCCGACCACGGGCAACGCGACGAATGGCGCCGATTTCCTCAAGGGTTTTGAGCGCATACGATACGTCGGCTTGCCGGACCTTCAGTAAGTCCTGAATCTCAGCGGCCGTCTTCGAGCACGCGGCGTCCTGCCAGGGAAGCCAACGGACGATTTCGGCCATGACCATGACCGCGAGGGAACGCTTGGGCAGCGTTAGCGGCAGCGCATGAATCCGATCGCGGATCGTGTCGTGGTATTCGTCGGCCACGGACCAGTTTCCCTTGAAGAAATCGAACTCGACGACGGCCGGAATCTCCGCCAGTTCCTTCGCCGCGTGAGCGAGGGAACGAAGCTGCGTCTTCCGAATGAAATCCGGGTCGGTCAACGCCTCCTGATCAAGTAGGAGCGCCGCCTGTCCAATGCGACCACGCTTTCGGAGTTGCCGCTCGGTCAGGTTGGCGGGTTCGGTGGCAGGCGACTTACGGCCGTCGATGATTTGCGCCAATGTTCGAACCGGACAGCCAGTCCGTCTCTGGGCATCCTGGACAATGCGGGCAATTCGCATCGTCTCGTCATCGACGCCGCGACGCCTGAGTTCCTTGGCAGAAATTGTCATCGCGTCCCCCGATCCATACCCTGTAGGTATTGATCAATACCTACAGGGTATGGATACGTCAACCCCTTCCCCTTGGCACGGAACGGAAATCGGCCATACCTTCCGGCGGTATTCCATTCTCTTTCAAGTAAGAAAGAAGGGGCAGGGGTGGGGCTGTGGATAACTCTTGGCCCCGGCGATAGCCACCGCAAGGCCGCTGTGCTCTCCAGGTGCGTGGCGTCATCGCCCGAGCCTGTCCTTGTGGCTCAGCACCAGGTCGCGCTCCAGTGTCTGCACCGTGACCGGTGCCGATAGGATTCCGGTAGGGGTCGGATAGCGGCTGACCCCTGTTATCCCTGTTGCCCACCAGTCGCTTGTCACGGATACGGCGGAGTACCGAATCCTCGCTGAGACCGAGTTGGCGGGCAGCGTCTTTGACCGATATGCGGGACATGCGGAGTCCATACGGTGCGGAGCCCCGCGCGACGTGCGGAGCCTTTGCGGTGTACGTCCGCAGCGAAACCCCGTCAATTCCTGACCGCCTCGCTCCGCAGTCCGGCACCTCCCTCTTGCAGCCCGATGCCGTGATTTGATGGGTCAAAGTATGGTTCAGCAATCAGGTTGTGCTGAATAATGGCTGAAACGCTGGATTTTCTCGGCCTTGTTGGCGGAAGCCTCCTCCGTCTAACCCGGATTTGCCGCCGTTGTCGCTATTCTTGGTTGCAGTTGCCCGGCACCATCGGCTGGCCGACCAAGCCGCCGATCGGCGCGTCGACCGTGGTCAGAGCCCCAGCTTCGCCGCCGCCGTGTCGTTGAACAGCCCACCCTCTCGGATGTAGCCGCGCACCACCTGAACCGACCTGTGCCCGGTCTGGCGCATGATGGCTGCCTCGCTGGCGCCGTTCCTGGCTGCCGTCGTGGCGAACCCGCTGCGCAGCGAATGGCCGGCATAGGCCGCGGGATCAAGGCCGGCGGCTTCGGCTGTGCGCTTCACGACCAACACCACCGCCTTGTCGCTCAGGCGCTCGGTGCCGATCGCCCCACCCTTGTTGACCGACCTGAACAGCGGCCCGTCCGAGCCGACCCTGGCCAGCCACGCCTTGACCGCGCGCACCGGGCAGGTTGCGGGATCGGCGCCGTAGCAGATCGCGACCTGCCGGCCGACGCCTTCCTGATCGGTCTTCGAGACCCGGATGGTGACCGCCAGCCCTTCCTTGCGCACGGCGACATCGCCAGCATCAAGCGCCACCAGTTCGGAGCGGCGAAAGGCCCCGGCGAACCCCAACAGCAATAATGCCCGGTCCCTGGTGCCGATGGCGCTTTCGGCGAGCGTGCCGACCATGGCGCGGATGTCGTCGCTCACCGTCGCGGTCTTCTTGGCGGTTACCACGCCGGCCTGCGCCTTGCTGCGCCGGATGCCGGTCATCACGTCACGTATCTGCGGCGCCCGGGTGTCCAGGTGGTGGCCGGCCTGCCGGTGCGCAACCGAGATCGCGGCGAGCCTCCGGGACAGGCTTGAAGGCTTCAAAACCGAGGCCCGATCGGCGAGAAAGAGACCGACCACGGAGGGTGTCGCCGGCATTGCGTCGAAGCCCTGCGCCGCGCACCAGGTCGTGAAGTCCGTCCAGTCGCCTTCATAGGACTTCCGCGTGCTCTCGCTCTTGGCACCGGCGGCATAATCCCGTGCCCGCTCAATGAGTTCGACCTGTGCGGCGGGAAGCTGCGCGGCGTGTGAGAGAGTGGCAACGGCGGTTCCGACCATGGCTTTTTCGCCTGCGGAATGACTTCCGATAATGGTTTTCTTATCGGACATAAGGCCATAGTTGTTATAAAGGTCTACTCTACCTCGTCTTCTTCATCCTCACCGCTTATTGCCTCGTCGATAATATCTTTGGTAGCTTCTGGTAATTGTCTCAAGCTTTTGATGCGTTGTACAACCCACATCTCTGATGTCGCATCGTCAGCTTGATTATCAATTGGAGTAAATAAGTATCCTCTCTTCTTAAGGCATGATCTAAGTCGTTCGAGTGTTACAACCTCTAAACGACCAAGTTCGAATACATGTTCTCGTAAATTTACCTTTGATATCCTATAAGATGGTGTCCAGTTATGCACATCACTATCATTGTGATCGAACCCATTACTATGAATTGTTATCAACAATTCAGAGGCTTGCTTAGCATTTCTTGGCATACTGTTTCCCTCGTTTTGGACGACTAATGCATCAGTGAGTTTTAGGGCTGTGCTCATTGTATCATGAATGGCCTATAATGCTTCAACGTGAGAGATGAGCACAATTCAAGACTTATGCAAAAAACCTAGGCCGTTGATCCGAAATGGGCTTTCCTTTGCATAAGTTACCGTCATAATGCGGGGATGATCTACGGCTACGCCCGAGTCTCGACGGATGGCCAGAGCGTTGCGGCGCAGATCGGCGCGTTGACGGCCGCCGGAGCGGGGAAGGTGTTTCAGGAAGTGGCGAGCGGCGCGAAGACCGACCGCGCCCAGCTTCGCCGCGCTCTCGACCATCTCGCCGCCGGTGACGTGCTCTTGGTGACGCGACTCGACCGCTTGGCTCGCTCGACGCTCGATCTGTTGCACACGCTCAAGGCCGTTGCCGACAAGGGCGCGGGCTTCCGCTCTCTGGCCGACGTGTGGGCCGACACGACCACGGCGCACGGGCGCTTGATGCTGACCATCCTTGGCGGGTTGGCGGAGTTCGAGCGGGAGCTTATCAAGGCCCGCACGAGCGAAGGCCGACGCCGCGCCAAGGCACAGGGCAAGAGCCTTGGCCGCCCGTTCAAGTTGACCGATCACCAGAAGGCCGAGGCGATCCAGCGCCGCGACAGGGGCGAGGAAACGTTGGCGGAGATCGGGCGAAGCTACAACGTCAGCGGGGCGACGATTTCGAGGCTGGGGCCTTGAGCATCAACCCCCCTTCTTAAGAAATATGCTTGACGTATCACGTATTGATGCGGTATAAAATCCTATGATTGTGAGCTTCCGCGATAAGAATACCGAACGGCTTTGGGCGGGAGATTTCGTCAAAGCCTTTGAGCCATTCAGAGAACAGGCTGAAAAGCGGCTCCGCATTTTAGAATGTGCCAATAGCTTGGTCGTATTAAGAGCGTTGAGGAGCAACCGCCTTGAAGCTTTGAAAGGAAATCGCAAGGGGCAATACAGCATTCGCATCAATGACCAATGGCGACTATGTTTTGAATGGCCAGATATGGCTTTAGGGCCGTAAAATGTCGAAATAGTTGACTACCATTAACCGTTCAGGAGAAACGCTATGCCCAGAATACCTATCCACCCTGGCAGTGTCCTTGCCGACGAGTTGAGCGAAATCGGAATTAGTGCCGCTGAAGCCGCGCGGATTCTCAGCGTGCCATCCAATCGTTTGAGCCAGATTATCACCGGACATCGTAGCATCACGGCGGATACCGCCTTGCGTCTCGGCCAGTGGCTCGGCACTGGCCCAGAGTTTTGGATGAATCTACAAAAAACCTATGAGCTTGACGTTGCCAAAAACCGTATCGGGGAGGCTGTTGCCCATATTCCGCCTCGCGCAATGGCGGCACCCTGCTACGCCTAGGTTATGGCAATACGAGGCGGACGGCGGAAATGACACAGGCAACGGCACCAGTTAAAAATAAGGAAATTGCAGATAGCCCGCTACGCTATTTAATGCAAGCAGATGATAACGAAAGAAGGAAATGGGGTGGCCGTGCCGTTGAACTTGGTTTTCCGCCGCAAGACCTCCGAACCGGAAATCATGCTATTGACCTCTTGAAATGGCTTCCTCTTGTTCGGGATGAGATGCAGGAACAAGGGTTGTGGAAGCCGTCAGAGTCAGAACCGGAAGCCAAAAAAACAACAGCAAAAATTATCCAGCTTCCCTTGTGGCCGGAACCCGTCCGTGCCGTCCCGAATGATATTCTTCGTTCCGCGCTTTTCGCAGCGATACAGGGGAAAACACGAGAATTTAAGAAGATGCAAACCGTTGCGACGTGTGAAGGGCTAACGATAAAATACACAGGAGAACAGTTAGACCAATCAGATTTAGATGTATGGGAACAAGTCGTACATTTGGCGCGGCACCACCCGTTAGGAACGATATGCACATTCAAAGGCTATGCTTTTCTCAAGTCAATTGGACGCAGTACGGGAAAAAGCAATTATAAATGGTTATATTCTGTTCTAAATCGTCTTTCATCGAACACCGTAGAGTTTCACCACGGAAAAAAGATTCACGGACGCGGACTTATCGCATCGTTCGATATTGACGAAGAAACAAGTACCTACAAAATTACAATCGATGCTGATACGGCACGGCTTTACACCGCAGGATGGACAGGCATTCATTGGGAACAACGTCAACTTATGCGCGGCAAGCCCCTCGCCCTTTGGCTTCATGGTTACTATGCAAGCCACGCCGCACCGCTTCCGGTCAAGGTCGAAACCTTACACCGACTTTGCGGAAGTAAGGAAAAAATCCTATATAATTTTCGTCATCAACTACGGAAAGCCTTAGACGAATTGAAGTCCTGCGGTGCGGTTGCCGATTGGCAGATTGACCCAGAAACCGACCTTGTGACCGTGGACAGGGGCGCAGCGATCACCGACAGCCAACGCCGCCACCTTGCCAAGCCAACGCGGAAGCGATCCCGAAAACCGGAATTTTGACTCGGGATACGACCATGGGAGACACGGCATGCGACCATGGGAGACACGGCATGCGACCATGGGAGACACGGCATGCGACCATGGGAGACACGGCATGCGACCATGCGGCGCGGTTCAAATTCCGCGTTTTTTTCAAGCAAAATCAATAGGTTATCGAAGCGGCCGGTTTCCTCTAATCTTCTTCTAATCATTTTATAATCCGCGCGCGCACGACCGAACCCGACAAATCGGAGCGCGCCAAACAGCGCACCTGAGGACGGTGCTTAGGCTCCCTTCGATCGCGGCGCCTCGTGCCGCAAGCGACACACGCGCCCAAGGTGGCGCTTTGCCATCGAGGGAGGGGGAAGTGGTAGGATCAACGCCAGACCCCTAAAACGGGGGGCTGGAGAGGCGAAAAGGGCTAGGTACTAGGGAAGGGAAGGGGCGAAGGTCAGAGGCTATCCAGCGGGCTTCCTACGCGGTTTTTCAGGTTCAGCCCATTTCCGAACCCGATGAGCCTTTATGACAGAAAAAAGTCTTCTCGTTTTGTGCTCAGCTACCAGGGACGCAAGACCCTCACGACCAAGGCCAGCGCCAGCGCCGCACCGAAGGCAATGCCACGGCAACCGCTTGCGCTTTCTCCCGTTGATCGGTCAGCAACCGGACTTGCTCCGATTGCGATTCGACCAACCCAAGGAGCCGATCCCGCTCGCGCCGAAGGTCTGCAACGGCTTCCGCCAGCAACGCCGACTTTTCCCGTTCGGCTGCCAGCAACGCCGATAAACCAGCCTGTTCATGGCCGTTTGCAGCCTGTTGCGAATTGTTCGGCGCAACATTGTCTGATACGTTCGCGGTGTTTTTGGAAACAGGCTCACCGAAAACCCTAAACAGTTCGGACGTGTCAATAACCGTTGCGCCCTGTTCGTTCTTCGTGGCCGACATTGCCCCGCTTTTTAGGGCGCGGTAGATTTGCGCCCTGTTGCGCCCAATCAGCCGCGCCGCTTCCGAAGCCCCAACAAACGCCATGTTCAGCCCATGTTGCAAAATGTCCGTTGCGACGTTATATGAACGTTACAGCGCAACATATTGAAGCCGCTAGATAATGTCAAGTGTACGCCTTTGATTGTAAAGCGTACATGCTTTTCGCGTGCAAAAATCAGGGAGCCGGAGCGGACAATCTCGCCGCTTGTGTCAGTTGGTCATTCCAGTCCTTGGCCTTGGGCACGACCCGCCGGACGGCTTCGCGCTCGCCAAGGGCTTTCGTCACCGACGCGGTGAAGCCGTCGCCGGCAAGGTCGGCGTTGAAGCCGAGCAGGATTTCCGCCGCCGGATAGCGCGTTGCCGCCGCTCTGATGGCGTTCAGGGTGTGGGTGGAGAGCGCCCCGCCGGTCGAGAGGAACAGCGTGTCGCGCCGCCCGACGAGCTGGGCGAGGGACAGGGCTTCGACGCCGCTTTCGGTCAAGGCGATCTTGGCCGGTTCCGGCCCGTCCAACGGCCCCATGCGAAACAGCAGCCGGACGCCGCCCTTGGCGAAGCCCTTGAAGGTGGTGCCGGCGATCTCGTAGCCGACGATCTGGCCGCCGTCGTTGGTATGGGCAAACAGGACGTTGCCCTTGCGATCCATGCGCAGGGCTCCGGCATAGGCCGTCACCGTCGCCGCCGTGATCCCCCCCCGCGCCTTGAGGTAATGGGGGTGACCCCAGACCGGACGCGCTTGCTCCCAGCGTCTGGCGACATGCGCCAGGTCACGCGGGGCATGGATCAAGGGGCGGGGCATGCCTGGGATCATCGGCCCGCGCAGGACGCCGCCGGAGAAGCCGCGAAGGTGGCCCTTGACGTGGCCGAGGGTGAAATGCCCGCCGCGCCGCTTTTGCAGGTACTGGACAATGGTTCCGTTGTCGTCGGGATCGAGCGGATTAAAATACTCCCAAACCCCATCCTGCCGCTCCCGCAGGATCAAGACAGCATTCGGCCCGCGCATCTTGAAACTGTCCTTGGTGCTTTCCTTCATGTCGAGACGATAGCCATCGCCCGCGAGGTAATCCCGCAGATCAAGGCGCAACATGGCTTCAAGCTCATCATCCATGTTTCTTCTCTAGCAGCGCCCGCCCCGCCTGAAAACCCTTCCCCCTTCCTTCTCCTAGAACCCCATTCGCGCGACTTTTCCACCACAAAGTTCCCGTTTTCCGCCCACGCCCACCGGCTTTTTTTGGTGCCTGACGAAGACGGCCCGCCCCCCCAGTCGGGCCGGACGGCATGGCACCCGCCGTATACGTCCGGCTTCTTTCTTCCTAGAACCCGCACCCCCTTAACCCCCGATTAACCGCCGCCCATTTAGAGCGGGCAGGAGAAGACAGAGAGAAGAGTAGTAAGATGTGCAATTACACGGTAATTGCCTCTTGTCCTGCCGGAGGCCAGCGCCGTGGGACGTCGCAAAAAGACCGACATAGGGGAGCGCCGAACGTCGAAGGTGCTGGTCTGGCTCAAGCCGAGCGAGCGGACGAAGCTGGACAAGCGCATTGCCGCCGCAGGTGTCAGCGCACCCGATTACATCCGACCCGCCGTGCTTGAATTTCGGGTAACCCCGAAAGACCCGATGTCTGAAGAAACGCTTTCAGAGCTTCGGGCGTGTGGCTCCGTCCTCAATCAATTGGCGCGGCGCGCCAACATGTCGGAGAAAATCGACCCGCAGGAACTGCGGAACGCCCTCCGTCATTGGGGTGAAATTGTTGAAAAGATTCTGGCCTCGCCGACCAGAAAGCCGATGGAAGAAGAACTACAGGACGATGATGGTGACTTCAACGAATGGGCGGAATCGATTGAAAAAATAGAGTTGGAAATAGAACGGGAGATGACCAAGTGACCGCGTCATTCTCTACCAGCTAATCTGCTGGTTCTTGGCGAGTAACTTGTTTGTTGTCAAACGGCAATTCATGTTGAAGTGTGGAGCCGGAGCGGCGATACGCTTTAACAACAACCATTCGATCACCGTTAAACATGAAGTTAACATTGACAAAATAAACATCAGCAGCAATTGATCTAAACAGAAATGCCTTTTCCAGAAGCTCATTCATCCCGCGTTCGTAGGTTCGTCTTGTCAAATCTGGATGATGTTTTTGTGCAATATATAAATTTAACACAACGGTGTCTTTGTCCTTGCCGGACAGCCCGCTGATCTCTTGATATACAATTTCAAATATTGTTGCCCCAGACTTACTTAACTGGCCGTACTGCTTTATTCCTGCGAGATAAACTTTGACGAACGTCGCGGAGTCAACTTCCTTTTCCTCGACGAAACCAAAGCTACCTTCGCGCAGAACTTCGCCGGTATCAGCAGCAATCATGTAAGCCGACCCGTCACGCGTGGGCTTGCTAGCAATGACACGCGTCGGAAATCGCTTTCCTACAACGGACGGGTTTGTTTCATAGATAGCCTTTCCCCGCCTCGTTAGACCCGTTGTTGCGGCTTCGTCCTGACGATCACCCGACATTTTTTACCTCGATTTTTGGCGGCTTCGGCGCCATGTGCTTAGCACCAATACCGCCAATTTCAAAGGTCATTTTTGGCGGGATTCAGCCAAGAACTTGGCGGAATTACCGCCCGATCCTGTCGCATCGAGTCTAGGGTTTCTGCGGGTTTCGGAGCTTTTTCCTTTCTTACTTAAAAAGGCTCTCAAAAATTATCCACGCTCCGCGCAAGCCGCACTCCACGGCGAAGCGCAGCGCGGAGGGTGGGTAATTTTTGAGAAGAGCGATTTGAAAAAGCGGGGTGTTGATAACTTTTCGCCGCGAAGTGGGGGCACGAAGCCCCCACACCCCTGCGAGATATTTGGACAAGGTGATTTCAGTCAGGGTTCTAGGAAGGAGAAAGCTTGGAAGCGCGGGACTTAGCACCCACGGCCAGTGCAGGCGGAAAGGCTGTTTTGCTCGGCAGGTGGGGAGTGAGGGCAAGGCCAGTGCCAACCGACAGCCGCCAAGGCCCCTAGGAAGCCCGTAGGAGCGTTTTCGTTGTTGGCATGTAGGATTTCACCAGCCAAGGCTCACAACGCATCCACGGGGCTTCTGTGCGCGATTATGCCCCATCCAAGCCCCTTCCCCTTCCTAGTACCCAGAGTCCCCCCGACAGGGGGCGGATTGGCGAATCGCCAAAGTCGTGTTACAGGGGTGAAACCCAATTTGAAACGATTCGCGCCCATGACCTACAGCCTCGGACAAGCCGCAAAAGCGACGGGCAAGAGCAAGATGACCATCCAAAGGGCCATCCAAAAGAACGTCATATCGGCGACACGGAACGCGAACGGCTCCTACACAATCGACCCTTCCGAGCTTCACCGCGTCTTCGACCCCATACCCGTTTTGAAACTTCCTGAACCCCCACCAGACCCAGCTTTGCTAAAGCAGGAAATCGAGTTTTTGAGGGAGAAGCTGGCCGAACGGGACAAGCAGGACGCCGACAAGAACGCCGTGATTGATGACCTGCGCCGGAGGCTCGATCAGGAGGGTGAGGAGCGGCGGAAGACGCTTGCCCAGCTCACGGCGCTGCTGACGGATCAACGGGAGCCGCTGCGCCGCTCATGGTGGCCGTGGTGGTGAATTATGCCGGAGCAGGTTCCTTCGGGGCGAACCGCCTGACGGTGAGCGCGTTTGCATCCGCCCTGTGGCGGGCTTCCCAAAGGTCGCGTTGAAGCTGCATTCGCAGCCAGGTTTCCGCCGTACTCCATCCCGCAAGCTCAAGCCGAAGGGCCATGTCCGGTGATACGCCCGCATGACCGTTGAGCAAGTCAGACAGCGCCTTGCGCGTCACGCCTAACCCTGCGGCGGCCTCTGTCACCGTCAAGCCAAGCGGCTTAAGGCAGGTTTCACGAATAATCTCGCCGGCATGTGCCGGATTGTGCATTCCCATCATGTCCCCTCCTTCCGGCGGTTAGTGATAATCGACAAGATCAACGTCCGTCGCGTTTTCGCTGTCGAACTCGAACACCAAGCGCCAATTTCCCGAAACCTTCACCGCCCACTGGCCTTTACGGTCTCCCTTTAGGAGGTGAAGCCGAAAGCCTGGCATGTTCATGCCGTTTGGGTCCGTGCTGACATTCAGCGTGGTCAAAAGCAGTCGCAAACGGTCGGCGTGTTGGGTGTTGATCCCGCTGGTGTCCCCAGTCCGAAAAAACCGCTCCAGCCCCTTGTGACGAATGCGTCCGATCATGCGTCACCCGTAACTTATCACTTATCACATGTCAAGGGAAGCCCTCGATCCGCGCGACGGCCAGCAGAGGGGAAATGGCGGGCGGTTTGACGGAAGAGTAGCAAGATGTGCAATTACACGGTAATTGCCTCTTGTCCTGCCGGAGGCCAGCGCCGTGGGACGTCGCAGTGAGAGGGACGAAGGGGAGCGCCGCACCGACAAGGTGACGGTGATGCTGACGCCGAGCGAGCGGGCGGAGCTTGACGAACGGGCGGCATCGGCGGGGGTAAAGCTGTCGGATTACGTCCGCGCGGCGGCTTTGGGCTACCGGATCAACGTGCGAAACCCGCTCACGGAGAAGGCGTTTTCCGAGCTTGGAGCGGGCGGCATGACCAAACCTGGAACCAAGCTTATTTAAGCCGCCCCCCTGTCCGGGATTCCGGGGCCACCTCACTGATCAGGAGGTCAGGTCATCAACGTCGACGTGGAGCGCTTCGGCCACCCGCTTCAGCACCTCAATGGTTCCGGTGCGGATGCCCGCTTCAAGCTGCGACACGTAAGCCTGATTGATGTCCGCAAGCTCGCCGAGCTGCCGCTGGGTCATGCCGCGGTATTCCCGGAAAACCTTAATCGGGTTCTCGCCGTTGACCAGATGCTCGGCAACGTCATCCGGGAATGTCTCGGGCCGGTTGGCCATGTAGGCATCGAAGGCGCGCACACCAATAGCGCCGTCGGCAGCCTCCACCAGGCGCTCATACTCGGCCATCGGCAGAACGGCAAAGGTCGGGTGGCCCAGCGTGTCGCGGATGATTTGAACGGTGTCAGTCATAGATGCCCCCTCTTGGCCCGATTTCGATGACGAACAGCACCAGCTCACCGGATTCCAGTGTGTAGAGCACGCGCCAGTCGCCGACCCGCAGTCGATAGCCGTCCCGGCCCTTGAGCTTGATGACGTTGCGCGCTGCCGCCGGATTGGCTGCCACCTCGCGCACCTTCTCCCTGATCAGGTCCGCGGTGTTTCGCGGCATCCTGCGAAGGGCCTTCAGGGCGTCGGCGGTGTGGCGGATCGTGTACATGCCGGCATGATGGCATATTGCTATGTTTGTTGCTATAAGTTTGTTATCAGCGCCAGAACCGCCACCACGGCCGGCGGGGCTCGGGCACCGGCTGCCGCCGCTCGGTCAACAGCACGTCAAGGACCTGGTCAAGCCGTTGCTCGACGCGCTCGGCCCGCAGCTCGGCCGCGTCTACCCGCTCAAGCCACAGCGAGCGCTCGGCCGCGGCCTGTGCCTGAAGGCGCCCAAGGGTGTCCAGGTGGAGCGAATCGCGCTCGGCGAACTGGCGGGCGGTATCGGCGCGCTCGTTGGCTACCGTGTCGGCAACCATCTCCAGCGCTCGCGCCAAGGTTATTTGCGTCGCTGAATCGGTTGCGTATGCCCTGTGCAATTCCTGCACATGATCGGGCAGATTGCCCATAGGCACGGGCTCTTTGCCTAACGTTCGCGGTGGATTAGGCACTGCATGGGCAGCAGAACCCACCATTGCCCGCTGTTGTCGCGTTGAGCGTTGATCCCCTTGGCCTTGATGCGCCGTCGTACCGTGTCCACAGACACGCCCATGCGCTTCGCTGCATCCCTTATGCAAAGGCGCTCAAACATGCCCAACCCCATATGCAACCCCCTTGGCAAGGGCGTTATGCACCGCACAGGGCAGGCTACGCAAAAGGATTGACAGCAAATTTATGGGGGAACAATGTTTCGCGGAACCGAAGATATGGCTTTCCCAACATTGTCGGTCAGTCGGGCACAACATCCGCCTTGCGCGAATCAACAGGTTGGTGGCAGGCTTTTCGACGGAAACCTTTGAAGGAGGCATAGCCCCCTAAAACGCAACAACCCCGTCCGGTGAGGGAACGGGGTCGGCAACATCGTCCTTGGCAGTTCGATCTTGCCCGACCACCTCCCGACAATCAAGCCTGAAACGCGGCTCGGCTGCCACGCAATAGCTTTGCCCGCGTTCAACGGCCCGGACCCTGGTTCGGCGCCGGCTGGGGGGTTGTGCGCCGTGGGTGGCGGACACAGCCATGATCGATCGCAACGAACGCGCACGGCTCGGCGCCAGACTGAGAGCCGACTCGAGACTGACCCATTCCGCCTATAGGGTGGCTCAAGCCGTCCTCTTTGGCGCCATGAACGGCTTGAGCGGCCATTGCCAAGCCTTCCGACAGTGGATTGCGGACCAAGCGGCGGTAAGCCTCAGCTCAGTCGACAGGGCGATCGGCGCGCTTGAGGAGTTCGGCTACCTCACCAAGGTCCCCACCTATGGGAAGCACCGGGAACGGGACGGTCGCTGGTTCCGGCCGCGGGGCGCGTCGGTGTTCATCTGGCGGGCGGAACTTTTCCTGAACGTCAGAAAGACCACGGACTCAAGTCCAAAAGTTATACCAAGATCGAACCAAAAGTTATCCACAGCCGTCGCGGACGAGATGGCACGCGCAGAAGCTGCGTTGATGCTCACGTTAGCACGCTTCGGTAACACTGTAGCCGACAGGGCAGGGCTGCCAGGGGGTGCTGTGACGGCGTAGAGCGCCACACCCGCTCGGCAAGATCAGCGTCGACATACCCGGCCCTCACCGGCCGCGCCGTTACTGCGCCCGGCAAGTCCCCAGGACCGAACCCGCGACGTGGGGTCACGGCGTCTGCGTCTGGACTTCAGCAATGCTCGGCAAGCTGTCGCAGTCTGGGCGTTATGGAAAGGGGCGGTCAGGGTTCAGCCATCCTCATCGCCCATTGCCCGGCCGCTGCCGGCTCAAAGCAAACCTAATGCCGGCAGCACTCAATCTTTCAGTGAGGTGGCCCCGGAATCCCGGACAGGGGGGCGGCTTAAATAAGCTTGGTTCCAGGTTTGGTCATGCCGCCCTTTGGATGCCGTCCAGGTTGCCCACATAGGCTTCGTGAGGTGGCCCCGGAATCCCGGACAGGGGTTTAAGCTTGGTTCGACCTGAGAGGGAACGAGCCGATGAGTGGGAAACGGAAAAGATATAGCGCTGATTTTAAAGCGAAGGTTGCGCTGGATGCGTTGCGGGGCGAACTGACGACGGCGCAGCTTGTGGCGAAGCACGAGGTTCACCAGACGCTGATCTGCGACTGGAAACGGCAGGCGGTGGCGGGTTTGGTGGGGGTGTTTTCCGGCAAGGCGGCGAGCGCCGGAGAGGCTGGAGACGGCGAGATCGAAAAGCTGCACGCGAAGATCGGCCAACTGGTTGTGGAACGGGATTTTTTACGGAAAGCCTCCGGTCGATGAGCGTTGATCGGAGGCGAGCGATGATCGATCCCGCCGATACGCGGTTATCGATTGTCAGGCAGTGCGGTCTTCTTTCGATAAGTCGCTCGGTTTATTATGAAAAACCTCGGGAAGAGACGCCAGAGACCTTGGAACTCATGCGCCTGATCGACGAGCAGTTCCTGGAGACACCGTTTTACGGGAGCCGACGGATGATGCATGTCCTGCACCGTCAGGGCTACCCGGTCGGCCGCGAGCGGGTACGCCGGCTGATGAAGACGATGGGGCTGGCCGCAATCTATCAGAAGCCGAGGACAAGCATTCCGAACCCAGAGCACAAGATTTATCCCTACCTGCTCCGCAATCTGACGATCGACCAGCCGAACCAAGTCTGGTGCACCGACATCACCTATATCCCGATGCGGCGCGGCTTTCTATTCCTGATCGCGATTATGGATTGGGCCAGCCGGAAAGTACTATCCTGGAGACTGTCAAATACTATGGATGTCGACTTCTGTATCGAAGCGCTCGAGGAGGCGCTCGCCAACCACGGCCGGCCTGATATCTTCAACACCGACCAGGGCAGCCAGTTCACCAGCCTACAGTTCATCAAGGTCTTGACCAACGCCGGCATCCGTGTCTCCATGGACGGCAAGGGCCGCTGGATGGACAATGTGTTCATCGAAAGGTTGTGGCGCTCACTCAAGTACGAGTGCGTCTATCTCAACGCCTTCGAGACCAGCAGTGAGGCGCGGGCCGGGATCGGCCGCTGGATCGACTTTTATAACTCCAACCGTCCCCATACGGCGCTCGGAGGCAGAACCCCGAACGAAGCCTATGTGGGCAACCTGGACGGCATCCAAAGGGCGGCATGACCAAACCTGGAACCAAGCTTATTTAAGCCGCCCCCCTGTCCGGGATTCCGGGGCCACCTCAGGATTGACTGGGGGTTCGGGCGCAAGCGGGGGCTCGGCTTGTGATCGCCATCTCCAGGGGCGATCAACGGTCAACAGGCACCAGCGAGTAGCTGGTGCTTCGCCCACCGGCCTGATCCTTTACCAGAATGCCATGGGCGATCAGATCGTCGATATCGCGCGAGGCGGTGTCCTGGGAACACTTGGCGAGCTTGGCGTATTTCGATGAGGTCAGCTTGCCCTCGAAGCCGTCCAGCAACCGGTTGAGCACCTGGCGTTGGCGCTCCTGTAAGGGCACACCTGCATGCCGCTCCCAGAACCGCGCCTTGATCAGAACGGCTGCGAGAATGACTTCCGCGCCATCGAACGCGCGATCGAGGCAGCCCAGGAACCACTCGATCCAGGCGGTGATGTCCAGGTCGCCCTTTTGCGTGGCTTCCAGAATGTCATAGTAGACCTTGCGCTCGAGTCTGATTTGGGCCGACATGCTGTAGAAGCGCTGCGAGCTTTGTTCGGAGCGCGCAAGCCCCATGTCGGTGATGGCCCGCGCGATGCGCCCGTTGCCGTCGTCGAACGGATGGATGGTCACGAACCACAAATGGGCGAGCGCGGCGCGCAAGACCGGATCGACGGACTCCCGGCCATTATACCAGGCGAGGAAAGCACGCATCTCGCGATCCACGCGTGGCGCATCCGGGGCCTCATAGTGAACCCGTTCGCGGCCCAGCGGACCGGAAACGATCTGCATCGGGCCTGACCTGCCGTCTCGCCATGCGCCCACCCGGATCGTCGTCATGCCGCTGCGCCCGGTGGGGAAGAGTGCGGCATGCCAGTCAAACAGGCGCGTCTCGGTAAGCGGCGCCGCATAATTCTGGGTCGCGTCGAGCATCATCTCGACCACGCCGTCGACATGGCGATCGACCGGCGCCAGGGCGCCAACGTCCATGCCCAGCCGGCGGGCAATCGATGATCGGACCTGTTCGCGATCGAGGACTTCGCCCTCGATCTCATTCGATTTCATGATTTCCTCGGTCAAGGACCGAAGGACGGCCTCGGCACGTAACGGGAAACCAAGCCCTTCCATGCGACCGATCAGCCGGCCCTGGCGATGACGCACCGCGGCTAACCGGGAGGCCAGCGTTTCATGGCTCCAGCGGAATTGGGGCCAGTCGGTCAGATGGTGGATGTAGGTGGTCATTCGCCGCACCTTTCGCGGAGATTATGTCCCATAATCTCCGCCTGCGGCAATCGGTTTCGCCGCATAAATTGCGGAGAATGATGGCGCTATTCTCCGCAACGCTCCCGGTGCCACTCTATCGCCTGTCAAAGTACGCCACCGCGGCCAAGCGCACGCCGAGCCGCCGCCGCTCCTTGAATTCTGGCGGTTTGCCAAGCCAATTTGGCGGTATTTGCCACCAAGGCAGCCGCTTGTGTCCGCCACCAAAATCCTCTGGGGCCAGATTCTCGTCGTCCTCCTGATCGTGCTGCTCACGACCTGGGGCGCGACCCAGTGGACGGCCTGGCGGCTCGGCTTCCAGCCCGAGCTTGGCCTGCCCTGGTTCGAGCTGCGCGCGGCGTGCCGGTCTACCTGCCGCCGGCGTTCTTCTGGTGGTGGTACGCCTATGACGCCTATGCCCCGGCGATCTTCGTCGAGGGCGCCGGCATCGCCGCCTCGGGCGGCTTCCTCTCGGTTGCCGTCGCCATCGGCATGTCGGTCTGGCGCGCCCGGGAAGCGAAGAACGTCGAAACCTACGGTTCGGCGCGCTGGGCGACCGCCGCCGAGATCAGGGCCGCCGGGCTGCTCGGCCCCGATGGCGTGGTCCTGGGCCGGTTCGGCCGCGACTATCTCCGCCACGACGGGCCGGAGCACGTGCTGTGCTTCGCGCCGACCCGTTCCGGCAAGGGCGTCGGTCTCGTCATCCCCTCGCTGCTTACCTGGCCGGGGTCTGCCATCGTTCACGACATCAAGGGCGAGAACTGGCAGCTCACCGCC
>Ga0302198_10000771_pt1 | contig 35790 bp, 35 predicted proteins | sample II_Bog_N2_2_FD_193521 | JGI IMG/M metagenome (GOLD analysis project Ga0302198, IMG submission 193521) | Peat permafrost microbial communities from Stordalen Mire near Abisko, Sweden - II_Bog_N2_2 | ecosystem: Environmental > Terrestrial > Soil > Wetlands > Peat | place: Sweden: Abisko...
GCGCGGCAACTGGCGGCGGGCTTTCCTGATGCCCTATCCCAACGGCGTCGGCGGCATCGATCCCGCCCGGCTCGAACGGTCTATCGACCAGATTGCCGACGATTTCGGCTTCCGAAAACGGCCGTCGGCGGCGGACATCCTTGACGGCCGCTTCCTGTCGCCGTCCGGCGACCGCCTGATTGATTGAACAAATCGGCAGCGGACGCTGTATCTCCCCCGAGAATCCCTGATTAGAATGCCTCTTCGGGGCCATCGCCGGTCTCGCCGATCCCGGACGCCACCAGCATGTCCCTGCTTCGCCTCTATGTCCGTGTCCTCGATCTGCTCGGCAAAGAGGCACGGCTGGGCTGGATCCTGGCCGGCGCCAACCTGCTGCTGGCCGGCGCGCAGTTCGCCGAGCCGGTGCTGTTCGGCCGCATTGTCGACGTGCTTTCCGGCAGGTCATCGACCGATCCCAACGCGACCGCCTCCGCCTGGCCGCTGCTGGCGGCCTGGGCGGGGTTCGGCCTGTTCACCATCGGGTGCGGGGCTGCGGTGGCGCTGCACGCCGACCGGCTCGCGCATCGCCAGCGCCAGGCGGTGCTGACCAGCTATTTCGAGCATATCCTGCAATTGCCGCTGACCTTCCACAGCGGCACCCATTCCGGCCGCCTGATGAAGGTGATGCTGAACGGTACCGACGCATTGTGGCGGCTGTGGCTCGGATTTTTCCGCGAGCATTTCGCCGCCATCATGTCGCTGGTGGTGCTGCTGCCGCTCTCGCTCTACATCAACTGGCGGCTGGCGATCCTGCTGTTCCTGCTCTGCGTGGTGTTCACGGTGCTGACCACGCTGGTGGTGCGCAAGACCTACGGCATGCAGAGCGATGTCGAGGCCCATTACAGCGACCTCTCGGCGCGCGCCTCCGACGCGCTCGGCAATGTCGCGCTGGTGCAAAGCTTCGTTCGCATCGATGCCGAGGTGCAGGGGCTGCGCTTCGTCGCCGACAGGCTGCTGGCGGCGCAAATGCCGGTGCTGTCGTGGTGGGCGCTGGTCACCATCATCACCCGGGCGTCGACCACCATCACCGTGCTGGCGATCTTCACGGTCGGCATCGTGCTGCACCAGCAGGGCCTGACCAGCGTCGGCGAGATCGTGATGTTCGTCAGCTTCGCCACCATGTTGATCCAGAAGCTCGAACAGGTGGTCGGCTTCATCAACAATCTGTTCATGGAGGCGCCGCGGCTTCAGGAATTCTTCAACGTGCTGGACGCGGTGCCCGCGGTGCGCGACCGGCCCGATGCGATCGATACCGGCCGCCTCGCCGGGCTGGTCGAGTTCAACGACGTCTCGTTTTCCTATGACGGCAAGCGGCCCGCGGTCGAAGATCTTTCGTTCACCGCGCTGCCCGGCCAGACCATCGCGCTGGTCGGACCGACCGGCGCCGGCAAGTCGACGGCGATCGCGCTGCTGCACCGCGCCTTCGATCCGCAGTCGGGGTTCATCAGGATCGACGGCATGGACGTCCGCGGCCTGACGCTGACGGCGCTGCGGCGGAATATCGGCGTGGTGTTCCAGGAGGCGCTGCTGTTCGACCGTTCGATCGCCGACAATCTGCGCGTCGGCAAACCGGACGCCAGCGACGAGGAATTGCGGACCGCGGCGGCGCGCGCCCAGGCGCTGGAATTCATCGAGCGCAGCGAACGGAAATTCGAAAGCAAGGTCGGCGAGCGCGGCCGCCTCTTGTCGGGCGGCGAACGGCAGCGGCTGTCGATCGCGCGAGCGTTGCTGAAGGATCCGCCGATCCTGATCCTCGACGAGGCCACCAGCGCGCTCGATGCCGTCACCGAGGCCAAGGTCAATGCCGCGCTCGACGAAGTGATGAAGGGACGCACTACCTTCGTGATTGCGCACCGGCTCTCGACCATTCGCAACGCCACGCGCATCCTGGTGTTCGACAGCGGACAGGTGATCGAAAGCGGAACTTTCGATGAACTGGTGGCCAAAGGCGGCCGCTTTGCCGAACTGGCGAGCGCCCAGTTCATGGTCCAGCACACTGCGCGGCCCGCCGTCGCGACGCTGGAGCCAAGGGGCGCCACCGTCAAGATTTAGGCATCGGCGGAATCGGGCCTATTTCGTCCACGATTTAATCGCACAAGCTCTGTTCCGGGACGGCAAGCCGGTATAGGTTCGCTGCTGCCGTTGCCGACGGCGCCGGACGCGCTTGAAACCCGAACCTCACATCGCAAGACCTCCTGTTCGCAGGCGGGTCGCAAAGGACCGGAATCGGATCGTGCAGTTGCTTCCCCCGTTGCTTCGCAAGTCTTCACTTGGCACGTCGTCAATTCGCAAATCATGGCTGCGCTGGGCCGTTGTCTTCGCAACGCTTTCGGTGATCGTGCCGCGCACCGTGCACGCCGAGGCGCTGTTGCTGCTTGAGGCCGATACCGGGAAGGTGCTGGAGGCCGAGAATGCGACCTATCCGTGGTATCCCGCCTCGTTGAGCAAGCTGATGACGGCCTATGTCACGCTGAAGGCCGTCAAGGAAGGACGCATCACGCTCGACACGCTGCTGACGGTGTCGCCGGTGGCGGCTTCGCAGTCGCCCTCGAAGATGGGTTTCCGGCCGGGAACCCAGGTGACCGTCGATAACGCGCTCAAGATGATGCTGGTGAAGTCGGCCAACGACATGGCCGTGGTGCTTGCCGAGGGCGTCGGCGGTTCGATCGACGGTTTTGCGGCGCAGATGAACCAGGCCGCCCAGCAGCTCGGCATGACGCAGACGAGCTATGTCAATCCGAACGGCCTTCCCGCCGACGGCCAGATCACCTCGGCGCGCGATCTGGCGATCCTGGCCCGTGCGATCATCCACGACCTGCCGGAATACGAATATTTCGTCCACATTCCCTCGATCCGCTATGGCCGCAAGATCACCCAGAATTTCAACAAGCTGATCGGGCGCTATCCCGGCGCCGACGGCTTCAAGACCGGCTTCATCTGCGCCTCCGGCTACAATCTGGTGGCGTCGGCCACCCGCAACGGCAGGCGGCTGATCGCCGTGGTGCTGGGAGCGTCCTCGGGCCAGATGCGCGCGGTGCGCGCGGCGCAATTGCTGGAGCGCGGCTTTGCCAATAATTCGCTGGCATGGCTGCGCCCCTCGCTCGGCACGGTGGACAATCTGGTGCCGATCGACGCCACGCCGCCGAACCTGCGCGACGAGATGTGCGGCGGCAAGCACAAGCGACCGGCCAGCGACGAAGAGGAAGAGGCCGCGATCGGCGGCGCCGGCGGTTCCGGCAATGGCGATGCCGGGGCCGGGCTGACGTTTTTCGCCGCCGGGCTGCAGCCGCCGATGCTGAAGCCCTCCGAACTGCTGGCCGGGCCGCCGGCCGCTTCCGAGCCGATCCCGGTCTACACCGGCCCGACCAGGACCGGCTCGGCGCTGATCGCCGCGGTGGCCGCAGACACCGAAAAGCAGACGCCGAAACCGCATGGCAAGAAAGCGCGGGTCGCGGCGAAAAAAACCGATGGCGCGGCCGAGGCCAAGGATGCCGGCAAGGATGCCAAATCCGAACCTAAATCCGCCGCCGTGCGACATGCCAACGCCAGGCCGGACGGCGCGCCGAAGGCTAACGAAACTCCGGTCGCTGCCGCCGACAAACCAGCCGCCAAGCCGGCCAAGCCGAAGGCGGCCGCAGCCGCTGCAAAACCCTCGGCCAGGCCGGCGCCCAAGAGCACCACCGGCGCGGCCAGTCCGGCCGATCAAAGGACCGACCCCGCGCCGCACAGTTAGCAGGCTGCTCGCCGCTGCGGCGGGCTTCGGTCTCGTGCCGGCCCGCGCGCTTGCGCCGCCGCTTGCCATCGGCCGCCGCATTGCTCAATACTGCGCAAAACCGGCACCGCGCCAAACAAGCGTTCCGTCCCGAACGACGGCAAACCGACCAGAGGGGAAATACCATGGAGCGCATCTGGCTCAAGCAATATCCGGCCGGCGTGCCCGCCGACATCGATGTCACCCTATACAGCTCGCTGGTCGAACTGCTGGAAGAAAGCTTCGCGAAATTTCGCGACCGCAAGGCCTTCATCTGCATGGACAAGTCGATCAGCTATCGCGACCTCGACGAGATGTCGCTGGCGCTGGCCGCCTATCTGCAGAGCAAGGGCCTGGCGAAGGGGGCGCGGGTCGCGCTGATGATGCCGAACGTGCTGCAATATCCGGTATCGACCGCCGCGGTGCTGCGCGCCGGCTACGCGGTGGTGAACGTCAATCCGCTCTACACTCCGCGCGAGCTCGAGCACCAGCTCAGGGATTCCGGCGCCGAGGCGATCATCGTACTGGAGAATTTCGCCACCACCGTCGAACAGGTGATCGCCAGGACCGCGGTCAAGCACGTCATCGTCGGCAGCATGGGCGATCTGCTCGGCCTCAAGGGCATCATCGTCAATCTGGTGGTGCGGCGGGTGAAGAAGATGGTGCCGGCCTATTCGCTGCCGGGTGCCGTCAGCTTCAACGACGCGGTCGCCGCCGGCCGTCAGCTAAGATTCAACAAGCCGAAGATTGCGCCCGACGATGTCGCTTTCCTGCAATACACCGGCGGCACCACCGGGGTCTCAAAGGGCGCCACGCTGCTTCACCGCAACATCCTTGCCAACGTGCTGCAGAACGATGCCTGGCTGCAGCCGGCGCTGCGCAAGCCGCCGCATGTCGACCAGTTGTTCATCGTCTGCGCGCTGCCACTGTATCATATCTTCGCGCTGACGGCGTGCTTCCTGCTGGCGATGCGTGCCGGCGGGGTCAATCTGCTGATTCCCAATCCGCGCGACATGCGGGGCTTCATCAAGGAGCTGATGAAATACCAGATCAACAGTTTCCCGGCGGTCAACACGCTCTACAATGGATTGTTGCATTCTCCGGGTTTCGACAAGGTCGACTTCTCCAAGCTGAAAACCTCGTTCGGCGGCGGCATGGCGACGCAGAAGGCGGTCGCGGAGGCCTGGCTGAAGACCACCGGCTGCGCGCTCTCCGAGGGCTACGGCCTGTCGGAAACCTCGCCCACCCTGACCTGCAACCCCGCTGACACCGACCAGTTTTCCGGCTCGATCGGGGTCCCCGTGCCGTCGACCTATATCTCGATCCGCGACGATGACGGCAACGAGGTGCCGCTCGGCCAGCCCGGTGAAATCTGCGCCAAGGGCCCGCAGGTGATGGCCGGGTACTGGAACAGGCCGGAAGAGACCGCCAATGTGATGACGGCCGACGGCTATTTCCGCACCGGCGATATCGGCGTTATGACGCCGGACGGCTACACCAGGATCGTGGATCGCAAGAAGGATATGATCCTGGTGTCCGGCTTCAACGTCTATCCCAACGAGGTCGAGGAGGTGATCGCCAGTCATCCCGGCGTGCTGGAGTGCGCCGTGATCGGCGTCGCCGATGCGCGGTCGGGCGAGGCCGTCAAGGCGTTCGTGGTGAAAAAGGACCCGAACCTCACGGCCGAGGACCTCATCAAGTTCTGCGGCACGCAATTGACCAACTACAAGGTGCCGAAACAGATCGAGTTCAGGACCGACCTGCCGAAGACCAATGTCGGAAAAATCCTGCGCCGCCAGTTGCGCGACGAAAAGAAGGCCGTGGCGGCCTGAAAAGACGGTCGCATCAACGTCGCCGACGGCTGGTGATGAATGACTGCCCATGATTGCGGCAGGACGCCATCAAACCATGGTGAAGTGGTTTCCTCGCGGCCGGGAAGTGTTCTAAGAGATAGCGGCACATTGCAAGGAGAATTGACGATGACCATCAAAGTTGGCGACAAGCTGCCCGAAGCCAAGTTTCGCGTCATGACCGCGGAAGGTCCGCAGGTCAAGACCACCGACGATATCTTCAAGGGCAAGAAGGTGGCGCTGTTCGCGGTGCCCGGCGCCTACACCGGCACCTGCCACAAGATGCATCTGCCGAGCATTTTCCTCAACGCCTATGCCATCAAGGACAAGGGCGTCGACTCCATCGCGATCGTTTCGGTCAACGACGCCTTCGTCATGAACGCCTGGAAGCGCGACACCGACCAGCGCGACGAAGCCATCTTCCTCGCCGACGGCAACGCCGAATTCACCAAGGCCATCGGCATGGAGCTCGACGCTTCCGGCAACGGCCTCGGCATCCGCTCGCATCGCTACTCGATGCTGGTGGACGACGGGGTGGTCAAGAAGCTCAATCTCGAGCCGTCGCCGGGCAAGGTCGAGGTCTCCGGCGGCGATACCCTGCTCGGGCAGCTGTAGGGCCTTCCGTCATTGCGAGCGGGACGGGTCGCGCCAAATGCGCGATCCGTTCTCGGCGAAGCCATCCAAGCACGGCGACGCAGAAAGCTGGGTTGCTTCGTCGCAAGAGCTTCTCTCTACGACGGTTGTTGAGCGCGCGCCCACAATATCACGTCAGAGCCGCTTGACGGACGGCCCAGTATTCCGAGCTTTGGCTGTCTGCTCGGAAACCCTGAAATACTGGATCACCGGCTCATCGGCGGCGCTTTGCGCGGCCTCCGCCGGACCGCGAGGAGGCGGTTCGTGCCGCGAGGACGGCTTCACCTCCCCAGCGTCTTGTTCAGCCGCGCCATCGCCACGCCCTCGCGCGCCAGCTGATCGGCGCGCTCGTTGGCGTCGTGGCCGGCGTGGCCCTTGACCCAGTGCCAGCGCACCTGGTGCCGGAGCAGCGCCGCGTCCAGCCGCTGCCACAGATCGACGTTCTTGACCGGCTTCTTGTCCGCAGTGCGCCAGCCGTTCCTTTTCCAGCCGTGGATCCAGCCGGTGATGCCCTGACGGACATACTGGCTGTCGGTGTAGAGATCGACGGTGCACGGCTTCTTCAAGGTCTCCAGCGCCGAGATCGCCGCCATCAGCTCCATGCGATTGTTGGTGGTGTGGGCCTCGCCGCCCTTCAATTCCTTTTCCACGGCGCCGAATTTGAGGATCGCGCCCCAGCCACCCGGCCCCGGGTTGCCGGAGCAGGCGCCGTCGGTGTGAATGGTGACCGACGGCAGATCGCTCACGCCACCGCCCCAGAGGCCATCACGCCGTAATCGCGCATAGTGGCGACGCCTTGCTGGAATCGCAGCTTGCGGGCATATTCCAGCGGATCCTTCGGTCGCACCAGCGCGCCCGCCGGCACGTTGAGGAAATCGACCAGCCGGGTCAGCAGGAAGCGCAGCGCGGCACCGCGCGCCAACAGCGGCAGCGCCTGCTGCTCGGCCTCGGTCAGTTGGCGCTCGCGGCCATAGCCGCCGAGGAAGGCCCGCGCCTTGGTGACGTTGAACGAGCAGTCGCTCTCGAAACACCAGGCGTTGAGGCAGATCGCGACGTCGTAGGCCAGCATGTCGTTGCAGGCGAAGGTGAAATCGATGATGCCGGACAATCGCTCGCCGAGAAAGAACACATTGTCCGGAAAAAGATCGGCGTGAATCACGCCCTGCGGCAGATGCTTCGGCCAGACATCGTGCTCCAGGTGGTCGAGCTCGGCGGCGATGAAGGCGCGCAAGCCGTGCTGCAATTCGTCGGCGCGGCCGGCCGCCGCATCGAACAGCGGGCGCCAGCCTGACACCGACAGCGCGTTGGCGCGCGCCATCGAAAAATCGCGTCCCGCCAGATGCATTTTCGCCAGCGCCTGGCCGACTTCGGCACAATGCGCGGCGGTGGGCTTGCGCGGCCAGACGCCGTCCAGAAAAGTGATGATCGCAGCGGGTCGGCCGGCCAGCGCGCCGAGCGCTTCGCCGCTTCGGTTCCTGACCGGCTGCGGGCAATTGATGCCGTGGCTGGCGAGGTGGGTCATCAGGCTGAGAAAGAACGGCAGGTCGCCTCTGGCGACCCGCTTCTCATACAGCGTCAGGATGAAATAACCCGCGGTGGTGTGCAGCAGGAAGTTGGAATTCTCGACGCCCTCGGCGATGCCCTTGTAGGACAACAGCTCGCCAAGCTGGTAGGCCGCCAGAAACTCCGCGAGCTCGTCGGCGGCGACGTCGGTATAGACCGCCATGGGGTCTAGGCCGCGTCGGGCCGCAGCGAACGCGGCAGCGGAAAGAATTCGTTCTCCTCCGCGGCCGAGACCGTCTCCACATGCAATTCGTAGCGCTCGGCGAACGCCCCCATGATCTCTTCGACGATCACTTCCGGCGCCGAGGCGCCCGCGGTGATGCCGAGGCTCTTGATGCCGGCGAACATGTTCCAGTCGAGATCGCTGGCGCGCTGCGCCAGCACCGAGACCGGGCAGCCCTCGCGCTCGGCGACTTCGCGCAGCCGCTGCGAATTCGACGAGTTCGGCGCTCCGACCACGATCAGGGCGTCGACCACCGGCGCCACCTTCTTCACCGCGAGCTGGCGGTTGGTGGTGGCATAGCAGATATCTTCCTTGTGCGGACCGGAGATGTTCGGAAACCGCTCCTTCAGCATGGCGACGATTTCGGCGGTGTCGTCGATCGACAGCGTGGTCTGGGTGACGAAGGCGAGATTGTTGGGGTCCTTCGGCGTGAAGGTCGCCGCGTCGTGGGCGGTTTCGATCAGCGTCACCGCGCCCGGCGGCAGCTGGCCCAGCGTGCCGACCACTTCCGGGTGATGGGAATGCCCGATCAGCAGGATTTCGCGGCCGCGCTTGAAATGGATCGCCGCCTCGCGGTGCACTTTGGTGACCAGCGGGCAGGTGGCGTCCAGCGAGAAGAAATTGCGCGCCCGGGCGTCCGCCGGAACCGATTTGGGCACCCCGTGGGCCGAAAACACCACCGGGGCGTTGGTATTATCGGGGATTTCCGCCAGTTCCTCGACGAAAATGGCGCCCTTGGTCCGCAGGCTGTCGACCACATAGCGATTATGGACGATTTCGTGGCGAACATAGACCGGGGCGCCATAGATCGTCAGCGCCCGCTCGACGGTGTCGATCGCCCGCACCACGCCGGCGCAAAAGCCGCGTGGCGAGCAAAGCACGATTTTCAGCGGTGGTTTGGCCTGCATAGGAGCGATCTCGGACCGAATCACCCCTTGCCGGCGGCAGGGAACGGTCAATCAGAATAGGGACTTGGGGCCGCTTTCGGGCGCTGTCAAGGCCGTTCAGCAGGCCATTGCGCGGCTGGCCCCTGACGGCTTATATAGGGCGTAATTCCCGTCATCGCTGATGACCACCGGCTTCGCCTCCAAAACAGGTGGGCGAAGCGCAAAGGAGATTTGCCATGAGCAATGCACCGCTGATGCCAAAGGCGACTGCCGTGTGGCTGGTCGACAATACCGCCCTGACCTTCGACCAGGTGGCGGATTTCACCAAGATGCACCCGCTCGAGGTGCGCGCCATCGCCGACGGCGACGCCGCCCAGGGCATCAAGGGCATGGACCCGATTTCGACCGGCCAGCTCACCCGCGACGAGATCGAAAAGGGCGAGAAGGACCCGAACTACCGCCTCAAGCTCGGCGAGAGCAAGGTCGCCTTGCCGCCGCAGGCCAAGAAGAAGGGCCCGCGCTATACCCCGGTGTCGCGCCGCCACGAGCGCCCGAGCGCGATCCTGTGGCTGGTGCGCAACCATCCGGAATTGAAGGACGCCCAGATCATGCGGCTGGTCGGGACCACCAAGACCACCATCGCCAGCGTGCGCGACCGCACCCACTGGAACGCCTCGACCCTGACGCCGATGGACCCGGTGACGCTCGGCCTGTGCTCGCAGATCGAACTCGACTTCGAGGTGCAGCGCGCGGCCAAGGAGAAGCCGACCGACACCGCTTACGGCGGCGCTACCTTGCTGCCGGCCTCCGAAACCACCCGCAAGGAGCCGGAATTCGAGCCGTCCGACAAGCAGCGCGACGATCTCGACGTCGACGCCGTGTTCGCCAAGCTGAAGACCATCGGCGGCAAGAAACCGGATGACGAGTAGGACGGCCGCGGCGTCCGGTACCGGACCCCGGCTGCCGCACAGATCGGTCAACATCCGGAGATTCCCTTCCAGCGCCGAAACTGATAATTTGATCCACGAATCGTGATCGACGGGACTGAAATGTCGGGAATCTCCTTTCTGTTGGCGCTGCTGCTCGGCGGTGCGGCATTTCTGTTCAGGCAGGCGGCTGGCGAGATCTCGGTCGGCACGGAATGGGCCAGCGACGTCTGCTCGACCTCGCAGATGTTTTGCCACCATCCGGAATATCTCGCCTATGCCGGAGGCGTCATGCTGGTGATCGCGATCGGCGCCAAGCTCGGCAGCCTGGCCAGCTGATGCGGACCGCCGCCCCTCCTGATCGAGTCGCGGCAACAACCACTTCACACTGCGCGGCGCTTCGCCTCACGCCTTCTTCAGGAACTCGGTGCGCAGCACCAGGCCCTTGACCTTGTCGGTACGGCCCTCGATCTCCTCGGCATTGTCGGTGAGGTGAATGTTCCTGATCACGCTGCCGCGCTTCAGCACGGTTGAGGAACCCTTCAGCTTGAGGTCCTTGATCAGCGTGACGGTGTCGCCTTCGGCGAGGGCTGCGCCGTTCGAATCCCTGACCTCGATGTCCATGCGATGGCGTCCCTGGTTGGCAGTAAACTGGAAAACAGGCGTCTGAGCTGCGGTCGCGCCGGCATGATGGACTTACGGCCGAACCGGGTTGTTCAGCATGTATTCGCCGAGGTCGCGCTGCGCGCGATCGGCGCGCGCCGCGGCGTTGCCGTGCTGGACGTCGCGATCCTTGCGGCAGGCGACATATTCCGGGGAGCCGACCGTGACATTGTTGGCGCGGCAGAACGCGTCGTCGTCCTCGGCAACGCCGGCGCTCGGCACCTCGCCGCGATGCGTGCAGGCCGACAGCGCCAGCGCCGCGACAAGGCAGGAGAGTGCGGAGGTGCGTCGCATGCCATTCGATCCGTTGTTCCGGCGTTCGTCACGGCCGGACCCGACCGGGACTTGCCCCCGCAATCCATCCAAAACAAGGCGGCTTGTCGACAAGGATAGGGACGAGCGGTCGAGCCAAGTCAAGCCATGGCCGCCGGGGCTGTTTCACACCCGTCCCTTCAGCGCGTCGCCGATCTCGTCCAGCACCTTGGGATCCTCGATGGTAGCGGGCATCGACCACTGGTCGCCGTCGGCGATCTTCTTGATGGTGCCGCGCAGGATCTTTCCGGAGCGGGTCTTCGGCAGCCTGCCGACCGTAATCGCGAGCTTGAACGCGGCCACAGGTCCGAGCTTCTCGCGCACCAGCGCCACGATCTCCTTCTCGATCTCGGCGTGGCTTCTGGAAACGCCGGCCTTCAGCACCAAAAAGCCGCAGGGCACCTCGCCCTTGATCGGGTCCTTGATGCCGAGCACGGCGCATTCGGCGACATCGGAATGCGAGGCGAGGATTTCCTCCATGCCGCCGGTGGAGAGCCGGTGGCCGGCGACGTTGATGATGTCGTCGGTGCGGCCCATCACATAGACATAGCCGTCCTCGTCCTTGTAGCCGGCGTCGGAGGTTTTGTAATAGCCGGGAAATTCGTTGAAATAGGCTTCCCGGCAGCGCTCGTCCTGCTCCCACAGGGTCGGCAGGCAGCCCGGCGGCAGCGGCAGTTTGATCACGATCGAGCCCATGGTGCCCGCCGGCAGCGGCCTGGCCGCTTCATCGACCACGTCGACCTGATAGCCCGGCATCGGCACCGTCGGCGAGCCATGCTTCACCGGCAGCATGCCCAGCCCGACCGGATTGCCGGCGATGCACCAGCCGGTTTCGGTCTGCCACCAGTGGTCGATCACCGGCACCTTCAATTGCTGCTCCGCCCATTCCACCGTCGGCGGATCGGCGCGCTCGCCGGCCAGAAACAGGGTGCGGAATTTCGACAGGTCGTGGCGGCGCAGCAAGGCGCCGTCGGGATCCTCCTTGCGGATGGCGCGGAACGCGGTCGGCGCGGTGAACAGCGCCACCGCCTGGTGTTCGGCAATCACCCGCCAGAACGCGCCGGCATCCGGCGTACCGACCGGCTTGCCCTCATACATGATCGAAGTCGCGCCGTGAAACAGCGGCGCATAGATGATGTAGCTGTGGCCGACCACCCAGCCGATATCGGAGCCGCACCAGAACACCTCGCCGGGCTTGACGCCGTAGAGGTTGAACATCGACCATTTCAGCGCCACCAGGTGGCCGCCATTGTCGCGCACCACGCCCTTGGGTTTGCCGGTGGTGCCGGAGGTGTAGAGAATGTAGAGCGGATCGGTCGCCGCGACCGGCACGCAGTCGGCGGTTTTTTTCGCTGTCATGGCCTGGCCGCGCAGCTCGGCCCAATCGTGATCGCGGCCGGCGACCAGATTGCAGCCCTGCTGCGGTCGCTGCAGGATGATGCAGGCCTGCGGCTTGACGCTGGACAGTTCGATCGCCGCATCGAGCAGCGGCTTGTAATGCACGATGCGGCCGGGCTCGAGCCCGCAGCTTGCCGACAGGATCAGTTTCGGTTTGGCGTCCTCGATCCGGGTGGCGAGTTCCTTGGCCGCGAAGCCCCCGAACACCACGCTGTGCACCGCGCCGATCCGCGCACAGGCCAGCATCGCGATCATGGCTTCCGGCACCATCGGCATATAGAGGATGACGCGGTCGCCCTTGGCGACGCCGCAATCCCGCATGACAGCGGCAAGGGTTCTGACCTCGTCCAGCATCTGCGCATAAGTGAGCTTGGTGATGGTGCCGGCCAGCGGCGAATCGTGGATCAGCGCCACCTGGTCGGCGCGCCCGTTCGCGACATGGCGGTCGAGCGCATTGTAGCAGGTGTTGACCACGGCGCCGGCGAACCAGCGGCCGTAGAGGCCCATCGACGGATCGAAGATCCGTTTCGCCGGCTCGATCCAGTCGATCTCGGCCGCCGCCTCGCCCCAGAATCCTTCGGGATCTCGCAGCGAGCGGGCGTGGACCTCGTAATACCGGCTGTTGTTCTGGATGTTCATGGCGTCCCTCCCGGCGATCGATGCATCGCCGTCATGCCCTGGGCAGGACCCATTATGACAGTTTCAGGCGACGGCCGACATTGTTGCAGGTCATTGTCACGGGAAGCGGCGGCATTTCAAGGCGAAAACACTGCACGGCGCGGCCGGAAAGCTGCGATCTACTGCCGCTCAACGGCCCGCAAACGGTCCAGCCGCTCGCGCATCGCCCGAAGCAGATCGTAGTCAGGCCGGCCGAAGGCGGCATTGCGGCGGGCGAGGAAATCCTCCTGCTCGGCCTGCAGGGCACGGCTGCGGTGCGGACCCGTCCCGGCAGCGTTGCGGACCAATCTGGCATTCACGGCATCGATCTCGCGGTCGAGATTGGCAAGCTCGGGATTGGCGCAGATCGCCTTCTCGACCGCGCTTCCGGCAGTCAGGCAGTTGAAGCTCGGTCTGTTGTTGACCGCCATCTGGGCGCCGAGCCGCTCCAGTTCCAGCGCCAGCGATTTGTAGTTGGCGCGGGCCGCCGGGTGATCGGGCTTGAGCCTCAGCGCCGCGGCGAAATCCTGCAGCGCGCGGGGCCGGTCGCCCTTGCCGCGCCAGAGTTCGCCGCGGGCGTTGAAGATATCGGCCAGGGTCGGATCGAGCCGCAGCGCGGCGTCGTAGTCGCCGATGGCGCGGTCGACCAGTTGCCTGCGATCATAGGCGCCGGCCCGCGCGATCAGCGCCTTGACGCGGTCGGCCTTCGAGGTCCTGTCGTTGTCGATCAACGCCCCGCAAACCGCGATGATGGTGTCGGCGTCCTCGGCCGCCGCCGCCGCGACGCAGGGCGCGGCATCGGCCGGCGGGGCCGCGGCGGGATCGGGGCCTGTGGCCAGCGCGCTTCGGGACAACCCTGCCAGAAGCCCGGCCATGACGGCGGCGCGGACCAGGACCGTGAGACAGGCTTGCATCGGTTGCCCTGCCAATTGCTCTCGCCTGACCGTCAACTTACCTTCAGCGTGATGCCGCCATCGACCACAAGTTCGATCCCGGTGACGTATTTCGATTCATCGCAGGCCAGGAACAGCGCCGCGTTGGCGACATCCCAGGCGTCGCCCATGTGTCCCATCGGCACCTGGGCGTCGCGCGCACGCCACATCGCCGCGACATCGCCGCTGGCATAGCTCGCCGCCAGCCCGGCGGTATGTTCGACCATCGGCGTCTTCATCAGGCCGGGCAGGATGGCGTTGACCCGGATGTGTTTCGGCGCATATTCCACCGCCGTGGTGCGCGTCATCTGGTTCATCGCGGCCTTGGTGGTGGCATAGCTGAGATAGGATATCCCGAGATGGCGGATCGAGGCGATCGACGAGATATTGATGATCGAGCCGCCGCCCTGCCGCACCATCACCGGGATGACGTGCTTCATGGCGAGGAAGGCGGTTTTGAGATTGACCGCGAACACCCGGTCCCAATCGACTTCCGACACCTCGACCACGCCTCCCATTTCGGCGATTCCGACATTGTTGTCGAGCACGTCGATGCGGCGATAGGCCGAAAGGCACCCCGCCACCATCGCCTCGACGTCGGCGGCGCGCGAGGCGTCGGCGGCAAACGCGGTCGCCTCGCCGCCTTCGGAAGCGATGATCTTCACGGTCTCCTCGGCGGCGGCGGCGTTGCGATCGATGCAGAACACCTGCGCGCCCTGCCGCGCGAAGGTCACGGCGGTCGCCTTGCCGTTACCCCAACCCGGCCCGATCGAGCCGGCGCCGACCACCATCGCGGTCTTGCCCTTGAGCCGTTGCATCGACTTCTTCCCCTTTATGTTTCAGTCATCTCATGTTTCGGTCATCGTAGCGCGGATGGAGCGAAGCGCAATCCGCGATTCCTTTTGTCTTGCTTGCCGGATTGCGCTTCGCTCCATCCGGGCCACGGATCCACCGATCGCAGTTGCCGATGGTCGTGACATTGGCGCGCACGTTGGTGCGCTTCGCACTGGCGATGTTTTGATTCTCCGCGTAATCTGCCATGATAAAGCCGGCCCGTCAGAGGCCGGTCTGATCGGGGAGAACGCCAGGATGCCTGTCACGCGTGCGGTTGGATCATGCCTTGCAGCGGCCATGCTGCTCTGCTGCTTTTGCCTCGATAGGGCGCAAGCCAAGCCGTTCATGCTTGTTGGCCTCGACGAGAAGGCCTGGTGGGACGACGACGGAAAACCCATCTTGTCCGCTCCCGGCAAGGATCAGGTTCTGGTTGTCGATCTCGCCGATCCGGAAAACCCCCGCATCGTCGCCACCCTGCCGCTGAAGAACTCGGTGGTCGGACCTCCGGTCAACATCGACATCGACCCGACCGGCTCGGTGGCGCTGGTGGCGGATTCGGTCGACGTGATCAAGGACGGCGCCAGCCTGAAGCAGGTGCCGGACAACAAGATCTATGTCATCGACCTCAAGGCGAGCCCGCCGAGGCTGGCGGCGACCATCACCGGCGGCAAGCAGCCCTCGGGGCTGAACTTCAGCCCGTCCGGCAAGATGGCGCTGGTCGCCAACCGCGGCGACAATTCGATCAGTGTGCTCTCGGTCGACGGCACCGACGTCAAGATCATCGATACCGTCGCGATGCCCGACAGCGTCGCGCATGTGATGTTCACGCCGGACGGCAAGCGGGCGCTGGCGGTGCGATTCCCGGCGCACAAGGTCTCGGTGCTCGATATCGCCGGCGACAAGGTGAGTTACAACAAGGTCGACCTGCCGACCGGGCAGTGGCCCTACAATGTCGTGGTGACCCCCGACAGCAAGCTCGCGCTGACCTCCGACAATGGCGGCGCCGGCTCGTCCGACGGCAGCGTCGATACCACGAGCGTGATCGAACTCGACGCCAATCCGCCGCGCATCATCGACCGGGTGGTGGTCGGCGACGGTCCGGAAGGGCTGGCGATGTCGCCGAACGGCAATCTCGCGGTCGCCGCCATCCTGCGCGGCTCCAATATGAAGGGCGCGTTTTTCCACCACGACAATGGCAGCCTCTCGATCCTGACCATCGACGGCAGGAAAGTGACCAAGACCCAGGACATCGAGGTCGGTGGATTGCCGGAGGCAGTCGTCTTCACCCCGGACGGGAAATACCTCCTGGCCGGCAACTTCATGACCGAGGACTTCTCGATCCTGAAGGTCGATGGCACCCACGTCACCGACACCGGCAAGCGCTTCAAGGTGCCCGGACATCCGGCTTCAGCGCGCATGAGCCATTGAGAGCGGCGGCGTGCTGCCGCGTGCGCCAGGCTCTGACCGGCGCGCAAGCGCTTGGGCGTCGCGCTTCAACCGGTCGTCCCTGCGTTCGAACGCAGGGACACGAGCCAGATAGTAGAAGCCCGCTCACTGAAACGTCATGTCGAGGCATTTCGAGATGTCGGAGCCGAGCCCGGAACTGATGGTGATGCAGCCCCGCACTTTCAGCGCGGTGGTGTCGCTGGCCCATATCGCGTAGCCGCCGGGGCCGAAAAACGAGTTGGTGTTGGGCGGCTCGGTCTCGGTGGCGTCGAACGAATAATTCGAATCGGTTTCGAAAATGCGCGGCTTCTTGGTGCAACCGCCGTCGGTCTGGACGTTGATCACTTCCTTGTTGTCGCGGGTCAGCGCCAGGCTGACCGTGCACCGGAAATATTCCGAGGTCTTGACGTTGAAGATATAGGCGTAGGATTTACAGGTCGCGGTATTGAGCTTGCCGGCGCTGAGGCCGCGGCTGCAGGAAATTCGCTGGTTGTTGCTGAGCTTGAAGTCGTCGGCATGGGCCACCGCCACCGCCGCCGCGGATCCCAGCGCTGCAGCCAAACAGATCTTGATCACCTGGTTCATCCGAATCATCCCCATGACGCCTTTTGAAAACACGGCTTCTATACTGTAACGGCAGGATAGTCGCGAAGCCGGAAATCACAAAGTCGGGGGGCGACACAGTCTGCCACGCAGTCGTTCGTCGTATTGACGCATGATCGCCGTTCGTGGTTTGTTCAAAGAACTTTCAGGCGCCGTTCCAGATTTTCCTAACCGTTGCGGGAGAAGACAAGATGACGAGAATTTCGACAAAGGCCCTTGTGATCGCCGCCGCGCTGACCGCGCTGACCACATCCGCCTTTGCCCAGGCTGCGGAGCCGACGCCCTGGGTGCTGTCGCCGGACATGGGCTATGGCTACGACAAGGACGGCAAGACGTTTTCCTACAAGATGGGCACCAACAATGCGGGCCTGCTGCTGAAGGGAGCCAAGAAAGTGCCCAAGGGCACGCTGTTCTTCATCGGCCAGAACGGCCAGCTCTATATGCGCAGCGGCCCGTTCCTCGAAGGCGACGGCAAGTTCATGTTCGGTCCCGGTTGAGCCTTTTGTTCCGGGGGCACCAAAAATTGTCGTTCCGGGGTGCGCTCCGTCCGGCTATCGCCGGCCGAAGCACGTCCCCGATGCGCATTTGCGCATCGGGACGACAAACGATGGATCACAAGATCGGATTCACCGAATCGCCGTACTAAAACGCCGCCGCGAGATCTCGCGCGCCCTGCAGATTGCTGTTGCTGTCCATCCGGCTGTCGGTGATCGCCAGCAGTTTGGCCACCGTATTGTGGCGGATCGCCACCGGGTTGCGCTCGTAGCCCGAGCGCTGGAAGAAATTCGCGGTCGGAACCTGCTCGCGCAACGATTGCGGCATCGTCACCATGTCGAGCCCGGTGCCGTCGCCGGTGAGATTCATCATTTCCAGTTCGGCGGCGGTCAGCGGCCGGGTATAGCCCTTGGCGCGCGCGAAGATTACGGACGTCAGGAGCTTGTGGGTCTGCAGCAGCGGGCCGACATCGAGGTCGAGCACCATGGCGTGCACCGCCCAGCCCTTCGCCGTATCCGCAAGCTTCTGGTGCTCGGCCCATTCGTCCGGCACCGAGCGCGTGAATGCCACCATCCGCCGCAGCACCGAGATCTTGTAATCCAGCGCCTGGCGCGGTGCACCGGATAATGACGCGGCCTTTTCGGTCAGCGCGCGGACGAATTCATGGCCCTGTTCGGCCATCAGTTCGACGGTGTTGGTGGTGAGCAGCTGGTTGTAGCCGATCGCGGTTGAAATCGCGCGCGTGCCGCCATGCTCGATGCCCGATTGAACGTCGTAATTGCCGGTGCCGCCGGTCTCGAACGAATAGACCCGCACCGCCTGCTCGCGCGTCAACCCCGCAGCCGCCGCGACGCGGGCATAGGCGCGCTTGAATTCGAGCTCGGTTGCAGGCCGCTGCGGCCTGAACTGGTATTGCTCGGCGGCGGCCTGCATCAGGTCGGCGACCACCGGAATGGGTTTGTGCACGCGCGGCGGGTGCTCGGGTTCAGGCTCCGGCGCCGGATTGATCGGCCGTTTCGGCCCGGCATAGACCGGCGGCTGGGTCAGCACGTAGTCATCGAGCAGGACGGGCTGATGGTCGCGCCGCTTGGCGTTGCGGCCTCGCCGCTTTTCGGCGATCGCATCCCAGTAGGCGCCGGCCTGCGCTTCGAATTCGGCGCGCGCTTCCTGATATTGCTTCAGCAGATAACGATATTCGGCGATCGCCTGCGGCGAGGCGGCCTGCGCCATCGCCGCGGCGGTGGCCGCCGGAACCGCGGCAGCATCCATCGCCGTGGCGCGCGGCGCGATCAGCAGCAGCGCGAGCGCAAGACAGCCATAGCCATGGCGAATCGCTTGAGAATGCATGCCCGTGTTGTAGCAAGCGTGCCGCGCAAGTCAGCCCCGAAACCGCATCGGCATCCGGCCCGGTTCCATCACTCCCGCTCGACGCCGCTGGCCTTGACCAGTTCCGACCACTTCCTTTCATCCCTGTCGATGAAGTCGGCATAGTCCTCGGGCGTATCCGGCGTGATCTCGGTGCCGTCCTGCGCCAATTGCTTCTTCACCTCGTCGGAGGCGAGCGCCGCCCGCAATTCGGTATTGAGCCTGTCGATCACCGGCCGCGGCGTGCCGGCCGGCGCCACCAGGCCGTAATACAGCGACGCCTCGAATCCGGGCAGGCCGGATTCGGCCAGCGTCGGGACGTCGGGCATCAGGCTGGAGCGGGTCTTGCCGGTCACCGCCAGCGCGCGCAGCAGACCGGCGGCGACATTGGCATAGGTGGCCGGGATCGGCGCCAGCGCCATCGGGATGTGTCCGCCCAACAGATCGGTCAATGCCGGGCCGGTGCCCTTGTAGGGAATATGCACCAGCGTGATGCCGGCGGCGCGTGCAAAATATTCGCCGGTAATGTGGTTGACCGAGCCGGTGCCGGCGGAACCGAAATTGACCTTGCCGGGATTGGCCTTGGCATAGGCGATCAGTTCGGCGACGCTGCGGGCGGGAAACGACGGATGCACCACCAGCGTGCTCGGCGCATTGCCGATCATTCCGATCGGCGCGAAATCCCTGCGCGGATCATAGCCGACATTCCGGTAGAGCGACGGTCCGATCGCCAGCGTGCCGGTGTAGCCGAGCAGAAGGGTGTAGCCGTCGGGATCGCTCTTGGCGACGTATTTGGTGCCGACCGTACCGCCGGCGCCGGGACGGTTGTCGACCACGATGCTCTGGCCGAGCAGTTGGCTCATCTTATCGGCGATCACGCGGCCGACGATCGAGGTGCTGCCGCCGGGTGCGAACGGGATCACCAGCGTGATGGTCCGGTTTGGAAAGCCTTGCGCTGCGGCGCGATCAACCCCATCCGTCAAGCCCAGGGCCACGGCGACGACGGCGGCGCAAAGCCATATCTTGGGCATGTCGGAGAGCCTCCCGCGGATCTTATTTTTATCGGGCCGCATGGTCGCCGAAACCCACGACGTCCGCAACCCGACTTCCGGACAACGCCGGCTCAAGCTATTTCCAGGCGAATACCGGCTGTTCCAGTTCGCGCACGCGGGTATCGCGCCCCGCCAGCACCTCGCGGAACTGATAGATCAGCGCCGCGGTCGGGGCGTGGATGAAATGGCCGGCATGACGGAAGCGGATCACGCGCCGCCGGCTTTCCGGAATCGCGGTGAAGTCGAACGCATCCGCGGCCTCGATATCCGCCAGCGCAATCCGGTGCACCGAGGCGACCTCGTCGGGATTGGGCGACAGCGCTGTGCGGCTGCCCGCCCACGCCACCACGGGCGTAATGAGATAGCCGGACCGGGTCGGATAATCGTCGAGCAGGCCCAAGATGTCACCGGGCTTGAGTTCGAGGCCGAGTTCCTCGTGAAGTTCGCGTAGCGCCGCCGCAGCGGGGGTCTCGCCATCGTCGCAGCGTCCGCCCGGCAGCGCCCATTGGCCACGATGGGCGCGCAGGCCGGCCGCGCGCAGGGTCAGCAGCAAGGCCGTCGCACCCGCGGCATCGGCGGCCTCGACCAGGGCGATGGCGACCGCGGCCCGCTTCAGCGCCGGTGCCGGCTCGCTGGCGGGCAAGCGGACGAATGCCGCGCAGCGCGCGGCGATATTCCGTCTGGTCGTGGAATCGAACGGCCTGGTCATCGCGCTTGACTACCGCACCCCGGCGATTGATGAAATGCCGACGCAAGCGCCGGACGCCGGCCCGAATGGAAAGACACGATATGCCGGCCCGAATGGAAAGACACGATATGACCGACATGGCCGCGGAGAAACTGATTTCCTCCGGCTGGACCATGGTCGAAAGCACCGGCTTCCTCAGCCTGGTCGGGCCATTGTGGCAGCGCCTGGTGGACGGTGTGCCGGAATATGCGCTGATCGCGCAGGACAAGCACCACAACCGCCGAGGCCTGGTGCAGGGCGGGCTGTTGATGACGTTCGCCGATCGCAGTTCGGGCATGACGGCGCGTTTCGTGTCGGGCCGGCCGACCCTGGCCACCGTCCAGATGGACACCCATTTCGTCGACGCCGCGAAGATCGGGGAGATTCTGCTGTCGAAACCTCGCGTGGTGCGGGCGACCCGCAGCCTGATCTTCGTCACCACCGAGGTGACCGCCGCCGACCGCTGCATCGCCATGGCCAACGGGGTGTTCAAGATACTGAAGAACGATAGCTAGCGCATGGCGTCATGTTTTCCGCCATCGCGGGCGGAGCGAAGCGATCCGGCGCCGCCACGCAACATTAAAGAGTAGATTGCTTCGCCGCTTGGCTCCTCGCAATGATGGTCTCTGACCAGCACGTTTCTGACCCCATTCCCGGCCCAACCCGAAGGACCCCACCCATGCAGTATCGCCAGCTCGGCCGCAGCGGCCTGAAGATCTCGCCTCTGTGCCTCGGCACCATGATGTTTGGCGGACCGACCGACGAAGCGAGCGCCGGGCGCATCGTCGCCAAGGCGGTCGGGGCCGGCGTCAACTTCATCGATACCGCCGACGCCTATTGCGGCGGTGCCTCCGAACAGGTGGTCGGCCGCGCCATCGCCGGCAGCCGTCACAATGTGGTGCTCGCCACCAAGCTCGCCAACGCCATGGGCGAGGATCCCAATCGCGGCGGACTGTCGCGGCGCTGGACGCTGCAGGCCGCCGAAGAAAGCCTGAAGCGGCTCGGCACCGACTACATCGACATCTATTATCTGCATAAGGAGGACCATGCGACGCCGCTGGAGGAAACCGTGCGGGCGATGGGCGACCTGATCAGGCAGGGCAAGGTGCGCTATTTCGGGGTCTCGAACTATCGCGGCTGGCGGGTCGCGGAAATCTGCAACATCTGCGACCGCCTCGGCATCGATCGACCGATCGTCAGCCAGCCTTATTACAATGCGATGAACCGCATGCCGGAGGTCGAGCATTTCCCGGCCTGCGGACATTACGGCCTCGGCATCGTGCCCTACAGTCCGCTGGCGCGCGGCGTATTGACTGGAAAATACCGGCCCGATGCGCCGCCCGACAAGGACACAAGGGCCGGGCGCAACGACGTCAGGATGATGCAGACCGAGTGGCGGCCGGAATCGCTGCAGCTGGCGCAGCAGATCCGGCAGCATGCGGAAGCCCGCGGCATCACCGCCGGGCAGTTTGCGGTATCGTGGGTGCTGAACAGTTCATTTGTCAGCGCCGTGATCGCCGGGCCGCGCACCGAAGCGCAGTGGGACGATTACCTGCGCGCGCTCGACTATCACTTTACCGCGGAGGATGAGGCCCTGGTCGACCGGCTGGTCGCAAGCGGCCATCCTTCGACGCCGGGCTTCAACGATCCGGCCTATCCGATCGAAGGCCGGCGCCCGCGTACGGCGCCGTGAAAAGAAAATCGTGGCTATTCGGACCCGAAAGGCGCAACGTCATCCGGTGTTCGCCTGACGCGCCGGATGCAGGGCTGCCGTTCCGACGCTGCGAACAGACGATTTACCACATGGCTGGCGAGCGGCGCGCGAAAGCGATTCAATTGGCGTTGAATCGCGGCAGCCGCCACGCCAATGCGAGGAAGTTGGCTTGACGAGGTCGCGACGCGAAACGGTGACATTCCGGCATCCGTTCCGGATCAGGGGCATCGATCGCCAGCTCGCGGCGGGCGCCTACGACGTGGTGACCGATGAGGAACTGATCGAAGGCCTGTCGTTTCCCTGCTTTCGCCGCGTCGCCACCCTGATCATGGTTCCCGGCGCGGCGCCGCAGCAGCAGTCGATCGAGATGTTTTCCATCAGCTCGGTCGACCTTGCCGATGCGCAGCAGGCCGACGCCAGCGCTTCGCTGACACCGTAACGCTACGCCACCGAATCCCCGCGCCGCGCCCGCGGCAACGTCATCGACCCACAACCTCGAGGAACAGCTCATGCAAATTCTCTCCGCCCGTCACGTCAAGACTGAAGAATCGCTGCGTCTCGGCGTGGTGTCCGGCTGGTACAGCACCAAGGTAAGCGGCACCTTCGTGACCGGCCCCCACACCACCCAGGAAGATTGCCTGTCGAAAATCGCCGAGCTCAATCCGCCGCCGGCCAAGAAGAAATTCTGAAAACGCCGGCCGACCGTCCGTTCAATCGAGGAATCTTTCGACATGGCGCTGACCCAGGGCAGCTTTCAGGAATACGACTTCAACCGGATGGTCGTGCTGTTCACGATGAAGAACGACCAGGCCAATGTGGCCTGCGCCATCTCGACCGACGCGATGGACCAGCTGGAAGGCTCGTCCCGAATCCAGCCGGGGCAGCGCGAACAGCAGTTCCTGCGGCTGCGCGAACGCATCGAGGCGCGCGCGGCACGGAAGTTCAACGACGTCGAGCTGGAGGGCAACCCTCCCGGCGTGATCCTGCGCGCGATCGATTTTCGCGCTCCCCGCTGAAATGACGGCATAGCCTGATCAGGCTGATCATGAGGGCTCGATCGCAGCATTTCGCTTGATTGGAGAGCGATCATTCCCTAAATAGTTGCGATGGCTGCTCAGGCGATACGATTGACGGAGAGACCCCGTGGCCCGGGCCGGCCGCGGGAATTCGATATCGATGCGGCGCTGGACAAGGCGATCGGCGTGTTCCGCGAGCACGGCTATCACGCCACATCGGTCGGCGACCTGACCCGGGCGATGCAACTGGCTTCGGGCAGCATCTACAAGGCTTTCAAGGACAAGCGCGCGGTGTTCCTCGCCGCGTTCGACCGTTACACGTCGCAGCGCAGCCGGCAGCTTCGCGGTATTGCGGCCTTGGCCAGCACCGGCCGCGAAGGGTTGCGCGACGTGCTGGCGTTCTATGTCAAGTCCTCGCAAGGCGCCGAAGGCCGCCGCGGCTGCCTGGTGGTCGGCAGCGCCGTGGAACTGGCGATCTTCGATCCCGAAATCGCAAGCCGCGTGGCCGCGGCGCTGAAGGCGAACGAGGCGTTGCTGGCGGAACTGATCCGGCAGGGCCAGTCCGACGGTTCGACTTCATCGCGAATCGACCCGGACACCACCGCGCGGGTAATGGTGTGCCTGACCCAGGGCCTGCGCGTGGTCGGCAAGGCCGGCCGTCCGCTGCCGGAAGCATCGTCCCTGGTCGACATCGCCATGAAGCTGGTCGGATAATCCGGCTCCATGAAAAACCGGCGATTTTTCCGTAATTAGGGAATGCTTGTTCCCTTTAATGAAGCCTTAGGAAAACACGATGTCCACCACTTCGACGGCCGCCGACAGCCCGCTGGGCGAAGCGAACGTCTCGACCCTGATCACGCTGCTTTTGGGAGCCGCCTGCGGACTGATCGTCGCCAACCTTTATTATGCCCAGCCGCTGGTCGGGCCGATCAGCGCCTCGCTTGGCCTGTCGCCGGAAGCGGCCGGGCTGATCGTCACCATGGCCCAGATCGGCTACGTCGCCGGCCTGCTGCTGATCGTGCCGCTTGGCGACCTCGTCGAAAACCGCAAGCTGGTGATTTCCACGATCGGGCTGGCGGCTCTGGCGCTGTTCGGCGCGGCGCTCTCGACCCAGCCGCCGCAATTCCTGTTCGCGGCGCTATTGATCGGGCTTGGCTCGGTCGCGGTGCAGATCCTCATTCCCTATGCCGCCCATCTCGCGCCGGAGGCGGCGCGCGGGCGTGTGGTCGGCAATGTCACCACCGGCCTGATGATCGGGATCATGCTGGCGCGGCCGGCCTCGAGCTTCATCGTCTCGCTGTCGTCCTGGCATGTCGTCTATCTCTTTTCCGGCAGCGTGATGGTGGTGCTGGCCATCGTGCTGTTCGCAGCGCTGCCGCGCCGGACCCCGAAGGCAAAGGTGAGCTATCTGGCGCTGCTGGCGTCGATGGGTCATCTCTTCATCACCACCCCTGCGCTGCGGAGGCGCGCGTTCTACCAGGCGTTCCTGTTCGCCGCGTTCAGCCTGTTCTGGACCACGATTCCGCTGCTGCTGGCCGGCCCGGCTTTCCACATGTCGCAGCGCGGCATCGCCTGGTTCGCGCTGGCCGGCGTCGCCGGCGCGGTCGCCGCCCCGATCGCGGGCCGTGTCGCGGATCGCGGCGGGAGCCATGCCGCGACGGCTGTAGCGATGCTGATCTCGGCGCTGGCCTTCATCCTGACGGAGATCGGTCATGCCGGCTCGACCATCTCGCTGGTGCTGCTGGTGATCGCCGCGATCCTGCTGGATTTCGGTGTGCAGGGAAATGTCGTGCTCGGCTATCGCGCGCTTTTCATGCTCGGCGCCGAAACTCGCAGCCGCCTCAACGGCCTCTACATGGCGACCTTCTTCCTGGCCGGCGCCGCCGGCTCGGGCGTCGGGGTCTGGGCGTTCGAACGCGGCGGATGGGCCCTGACGTCCTGGATCGGCTTTGCCCTGCCGGTGGCCGGGTTGATCTATTTTTCGACCGAGCGACGCGCCGATTGAGGAAAGGCCGGGGCATTTCCCTGCCTCACCGGATCCCCTCTTCGGCGATGGTCTCCTCCGTCACCTTGATGGTCTGCCGGTCCTGTTCGGTGAGCCGGGTCTTCTTCCAGCCGCCTTGCGCGAACCAACAGAGCGATATCATGGCGACGGCGACATTGGTCACCGGGAACGACCAGTAGATCCCGGATTCCTGCAGCACGGTGTGCTTGGAGAGGACATAGGCCAGCGGAAACTGGATCATCCATTGCGCGACCAGTGCTATCACCATGGTGGTCAGCATGTTGCCGGAGGCCCGGAACACCGCGACGATGCACAGCTGCACGCCGATGCCGCCCCAGGCCAGGCTCATGATGCGGATGAAGCGCGCGCCCTCGGCGATTACCTGCGGATCATCGGGCACGAAGAACGCGACAAAGAACGGCGCGAACGCAAACGCCACCACTCCTGCCAGGGTGAGAATCGCAAAGCCGGAAAGCGTGCCGAGGACGCCGATCCGCGCCGCCCGCAGGATGTTTCCGGCGCCGATGTTCTGCCCGACCAGCGTCGAGACCGCCATCGAAAGGCCCATCGCCGGAATGGTCACGACCAGCAGGATGTTGGAGCCGACGCCGTAGGCGGCCAGCGTCAGGGTGCCGAAACTCGACACCAGGAACGACATGATCATCATGCCAAGCCCGCGCGTCGACAATTCCACCGAGCCCGGCAGTCCCAGCAGGAACGCGCGCTTGAGGTAAAATAGGTCGGGGCGGAACCCGCGCCACGACAGCCGGATGCCGTGCCGGCCGCGCAGGAAGACAACCATGCCGGCCAAAGCCGCCAGCGCCTGGGTGATCAGGGTGGCGAGCGCCGCGCCCATCACCCCCTGCGGCGGCAACGCTCGCCAACCGAAGATGAAAAGCGGATCGAGCAGAAAATTCAGGGCGACGGTCCCGAGCGTGATCAGCAACGGCACGCGGGTCTGGCCGACGCCGCGCATCAACGCCTGGAACATGGCGTACAGGAAAACGAAGATGATCCCGACGCAGGAGACGCGCATGAAGCCGAGCGCGCCCTGGTAGACATCGGGCGCCACGCCCAGCAAGGTCAGCAACGACGGCGAAAGCAGATATCCGGCGGCGCCGAGCACGACGGAGGTGGCCGCTACCATCATCATGGTCTGCGCCGCGACATGGTCGACCATGTCCTGGCGGCCCGCGCCCATATATTGCGCCGAGAGGGTCGCGCCGGCAATCGCCAGACCGGATCCCAGAGCGATCACCAGGAAGACAAGGGGAAAGCTGACCGAGACCGCCGCGACCGCCGCCGCACCCAGCCGGCCGACCCAGAAGGCGTCGGTCAACTGGTATCCGGTCTGCAACAGGTTTCCCAGAATGATGGGAATGGCGAGCCGGATTAATGCCGTCGCGATTTTCCCCTCGAGAAACAGCTTCTGGCGGTCGTGCGGCATCGCGGTCCATGCATTCCCGTTGCGGCCGGAGGACGTCGATTGCGGCGGCCGGAACCGCTCCGCGCCAGTTCCTCAACCTCGATTGAGGCCGCCGCGTGTCCGTGCGGAGCACGCATCGAGATGCTGAAAAGACCTTCGAATCGCCGGACCTAGAGTTCGCGGCTGGCGACTTCGGCTTGCAGCGCGAAGCATGCACGCAGCTTCGAGGCCGACATTGGACGGGCCAGCATGAAGCCCTGCAACAGGTCGCAGCCGAGCTCCTGCAGCAAATCATCGTGCTCGGCCGTCTCGATGCCTTCCGCCACCACGCGCAGGCCGCAGGCCTGGGCGAGCCGGATCATTCCGCCCAGCAGCTCACGGCGCTTATCGTGCTGCTCCAGGAAACTGCGGTCGATCTTGACGACATTGCAGGACAATTGCTGCAGGTAGCTCAGATTGGAATGGCCGGAGCCGAAATCGTCGATCCACAATTCGACGCCCAGCGCCTTCAGCCCGAGCAGGGTTTCGCGAACCTCGTCGGATTTTTCCAGCAGCAGGCCCTCGGTCAGTTCCAGCACCAGGCGGCGCGGCGGCAGGCCGGTATCGGCGAGGATTCGCGCCACCGTCGCCACCAGCGACGGCTGGCGCAAATTCAACGGCGAGAGATTGACGCTGACCTGGACCGATTCGGGCCAGGCCGCCGCTTCGGCGCAGGCCTGCGACAGCACCCATTCGGTCAGCGCACCGATCAATCCGCTGTCCTCGGCCGCGGGAATGAAATCGAGCGGCGATACCGCGCCGCGGACCGGATCGTTCCATCGCAACAGCGCTTCGCAGGCGATCGGATTCCGGCTGCCGGCGCCGTAGATCGGCTGATAGTTCAGATGCAGGTGACCGGCATGCATCGCCGCACGAAGATCGCCGGCAAGATTGGCGGCATCGCGCAACAGCTGCATCCCGGAGGATTGCTGCCTTCGCTGGCGTGTCGGCACGGCCGGCGGCGGCGAAGCTGCCGGAACCGCCAGATGATGGTCGAACAGCCGCGGAATCCCGAGGCCGGCGCTCTTGGCGGCGTACAGCGCCTTGTCGGCCAGCGACAGCATGGCTTCCGGCGCGTCGGCATGGTCAGGCGCGCAGGCGATGCCGATACTGACGCCGATACTGGCCTCGCCAAACCGGTCGAGCCGATAGCTGCCGGTCAGCGCCATTGTCATTCGCTGCGCGGTGCCGACGGCTTCGGCGGCCGAAACATCCCTCAGCAGAACGGCGAATTCGTCGCCGCCGAGCCGGGCGGCGGTGTCGCCCTTGCGAAGATTGACCAGAAGGCGCCGGCCGACTTCCTTGAGCAGGAGATCGCCGGCGGCATGGCCGAAACGGTCATTGACCTCCTTGAAACCGTCGAGGTCGAGGCAAAGCAGCGCGCAGGGATCATCGTCGCGCGCCGCGGCGAGCGCTTCGCTCAGCCGTTCGTGGAACAACAGCCGGTTGGGAAGTTCGGTCAGCACATCATGCTGGGCAAGGAACTTGATGCGGGATTCAGCGCGGCGCCGCTCGGTGATGTCTTCATAGGTGCAGACCCAGCCGCCATCCTCCAGCGGCTGGTGACGGATCGCGATCAGGCGATCGTCGCCGAGTTCCTGGAAAAACGTGCCGGGCTGACGCCGGTCGACATCCGCCTTGCGTTCCCGATAGACCTCCTCGACCGTGCGCCCCGGATAATTGCCGATGGCGCAGGAGTTGGCGAGCACATCGTAGAAGCGGGTGCCCATGCGCAAGCTCGGCATCGGCAGGTTGTAGATGCGACAAAACTGTTGGTTAACCAGTTGCAGACGGTCCTGGGCATCGTACAGACAGACGCCCTGCGGCATGTGCACGATGGCCTGTTCGAAACGCTGGCGAAACGTTCCGGGCGAGGCGAAGCGCCAGGACAGATCGTACCACACCACGGAACCGAGCCGGGACAGCTTGCGATGCGCCGCTTCCAGCCGCCTTTTGCATCTTTCAAGCAGATCGGGCATCTCGAGCGGGCCGGTGGGCGAAATACGCGGTGCCCGTATAGACCACGAAAGGCTTCTGATTTGCTTAAACCGACCGGCCAAAAGTGCGAAGCCGGCCAGGTTTGGCGATGTCAGGGGAACGCCGCCCCGCGCCGAAAGTTGAACTGCGCAAGGGCAGCGATCAAGAGGAGCGAAAAAGATGCGCCAATTGTCATGGGTATGTGGTCTGGTGCTGGCATCGGCCGCCTTTACTGCCCCAGCCGCCGCCCGGCACGTCCACCACCGGATCCACCACTACCCGCTTTCAGCCCGCTATCGCGCGCCGGCGCCGGAAGTCCTGACCAGCGTCGGAACCCCCGATTGCCATGTGCAGGGACGGCTGCTGCGCGCTGCCAATCATTGTCCGCCGCAAGCCGTGGCCGCCGCCCCCCGGTGAGCCCAGCGGCTTGCCGGCGCCGGTGAGGGCGCGCGGCCCTTCGCCGGCGGTCAGCGTTGTGGCGGTTCCCCCGTTGAATGCGCCAACACGGTGCGCTTGCCCCCGAACTCGCCGGGGCTCGCGGGTCTGTTTTGGCAGCGTGCCAGCGACAAGCGCGATATCCGGATAGTTTTTCATCCGTTGATCGCGTTCGATCCCCATCGCCGGCCGATTCCGGATTTGTGCGCTGCAACATTATTGTTGCGCCGCACACCATAGCCGCTTATATTGCTTGCAGCGGAGGTAGTGCACGCGGATGGGAATCGCGCTCACGCAATCGAATTGCGCGTTGCGCGCCCGGCGAAGGCAACCGAAGGACAGAATGATGAACACAGGAAACCGCATGGCTGCCGCGGCGCTCGGTGGAGCGCTGTGTCTTGCAACCAGCATGGGCCTCTCCGCCGCCGAATCCCGGTCGCCCACCCTCATGAAGCCGCTGATGGCGACAAGTCTCGACGTCGGATCGAAACTCGTCGTGGGCTATTTCCTCAATGCCGACGGCCAGTGCAAATTGACCTTGATGATCGCGGACGCCCCGCGTGACGACAACGTCGCGCCTTCCGGGCAGATCCTGCGTCTTCGACTGATGGTCGAGCCCGGCAGGGCGGCACTGGTGGACACTACGGACGGCAAGCTGCTTCAGTTCGCCTGCGAGCCCGACGCACAGGCCATGAACGCCACCCTGCTCGATCAGATCGCGGACGGTCGCGACAGCAAGTAATCCCTTCAGCGCGGCGTCCGATAGGGGCGCCGCGATGATCCCCGGTGCGTACCGTATGCGACATCCAATCCGCGCGGACTGATCCGGCAGGGGGGGCCGGCACCCTGACGGAGACAGGACCGGTCGCCGTCGTGCCTTCGACAATCCCGACTTGCTTGATGGAGCCGGAGAATACGGGCAAGCATGTGAGGCGGAGAGGGTAAAAGCCTACGGCCTCCGCCTGTATCATCCCCGAGAGGAGAGGGCGGAGAATGCCTGCGCAGGGCCGACAGCCCGTGTATGGGACCGGAGAATGGGAGGTCGACCTGGCGCATCGCGAGCTGCGAGCGCGGGGTCAGCCGGTTCCCCTCGGAGGCCGAGCCTTCGAAGTCATCGAAGCGCTGGTCGGGTCGGCTGGCGAGCTCATGACCAAGGACGAACTCATAGCGCGCATCTGGCCGGGCGCAACCGTCGAGGAGAATACCCTTCACGTTCACATATCGGCGCTGCGCAAGGCCCTGGGGCCGGACCGGGGGATGTTGAAGACGGTGTCGGGCCGGGGATACCGACTGCTTGGCGCGTGGTCGGTGCGGCCGCACACACGGTCGGAATCCAGGCACACCGAACCGGAGTCGGCCCGGCCTTTTCAAACCAACCTGCCCGAAGCTACCTCGGAATTGATCGGCCGCGATGCCGTCGGACACCACGTACGGGATCTGCTGTCCGCGTATCGCGTGGTCACCCTGACCGGGCCGGGCGGGATCGGAAAGACCAGACTTGCCCTGGAAGTGGCCCGCAGTGTGTTTGCAGACTTTCAGGGCGATTGTTGGCTTGTGGAACTGGCGTCGCTGTCCGATCCCGGTCTGGTACCGTCCGCCGTCGCTCGAATCCTGGGCTTGAGGCTGGGCGAGGAAGCCGGATCCAATGCCGTCGCCCAGCTCACGGGCAGCAAAAAGCTGCTTCTCGTTCTCGACAACTGCGAGCACGTCATCGAAGCTGCGGCTCAACTGGCCGAAACCATCGTGCGGTTGTGCCCGCACACATCCATTCTGGCAACCAGCCGGGAGGTCCTGCGCATTGAAGGCGAATATGTCTATCGCGTGCCGCCGCTGGATGCACCCGTCGAGGATCAAGCCGACCCCGATAGGGCCCTCGAGCACAGCGCCGTGCAGCTCTTCGTCTCCAGGGCTATGGCATCGCACGCCGATTTCCTCCCTCACCGGGAGAGCCTCGCGGCCATCTCGGCCATCTGTCGGCGGCTCGACGGCATCCCGCTCGCGATCGAATTCGCCGCGGCCCGTGCTGCCACGCTGGGGCTTAGCCATGTCGCGGCACGCCTGGACGACCGCTTCGGGTTGCTGACCAGCGGTCGTCGAACCGCGCTTCCGCGTCACCAGACCTTGCGGGCGACGCTTGATTGGAGCTACGAGCTCCTGACGCGTTACGAACAAGACGTCTTGCGTGGTCTGGCCGTCTTCCACGGCGGATTCACCCTGGAGGCGGCGGCCGCGGTCGCCGAGGCACCCGCGAATGCGGCGTCGGCTATCGAAGATATCGTTGCGAACCTGACGGCGAAATCGCTGGTACAATTGGACGGATCGGAGCCTGCCGGCCGCTGGCGAATGCTCGAGACGATACGCGCCTATGCGCTGGAAAAGCTGGACGAGGCCGACGAAGCCGTGCGCACCAGGCGACGCCATGCCGAATACTTTCGCGATCTGTTCGTACCGAGGGGTTCGTCCGCGCCGTTGCTGGGAAAAGCCGGCGGCATTGCCCGCTACGTCCGCGACATCGACAACGTGCGTGCGGCGCTCGACTGGTGCTTCTCGCCGGCCGGCGACCTGCCGATCGGGGTCGGGCTCACGGCCGCCTACGTGCCGGTTTGGTTAAATCTGTCGCTGGTCGCAGAGTGCCGGGAACGTGCCGAACGTGCGCTGGCCTGCCCCGCGATCGTGTCCACCTTGAGCGCGCCGCTGCGGATGCAGCTGTGTCTTGTCCTCGGGACTGCGCTGGTTCAGTCGCGGGGAGCCGAGGAGCAGACCGGCAAAATCCTCTCACAGGGACTCGAAATCGCAGCGAGCATCGACGATGTCGATGCCGAGCTGCGGGCGCTCTGGGCGATGTGGTGCTACCTGGACCACAAGGGCGAGCATGGGGCTGCGCGCGCGCTTGCGCAGCGGTTTTCGCAAGCTGCCAGCAGAAAAGGCGACGATGCGGATATGCTGGTCGGAGAAAGGCTGACCGGGTACACGGCGCACTACCTGGGCGACCAGGGTGAAGCGCGTCGCCGCCTCGAACGGGTGGTCGAGGCCTACGTTGCCCCGAACGACCAGCGACATATGATCTGGTTTCAACACGATCAGCATGTGATCGCCAGAACCATGCTGGCGCGGGTCCTTTGCCTTCAGGGCTTTCTGGATCAAGCCAGGCAGAACGCACAAACGAGCCTGAAGCGGGCACGGGCGGCGGACCAGACCCTGACCCTGCGTTATGTCCTGGGCTGGGGTATGTGCCCCGTCTCGCTTATCATCGGCGACCTCGATGCCGCTGCGGAGTCCGCGGCGATGCTCGTCGATCTTGCCGCGCGGTTCCGGCTGCCGTTCTGGCAAACGGTCGGGCGCGCGTTGCAAGGAACGCTCGCGATCCGGCGCGGCGACTTCGCGTCAGGCTCGGCTCTATTGGGCAGCGCACTTGACGCGCATGCCAGACGCGGCTGGATCGCTAGGTTTCCGGATTTCCTCGGCGCCCACGCCGAAGGGCTCGCCGGCCTGCAGCAGTTTGACCAGGCGCTCTCGGCAATAGGGCACGCGCTTGCGGGTGCCGAGCACGGCGAGGCACGATGGTACTTGGCTGAGTTGCTTCGTATCAAAGGCGAGATTCAGCTGCAAAGCGGAGGCGATCAGCCGGATGCCGAGGTGTGCTTTCGCAAGGCGATCGATGTGGCGCGATCCCAGGGCGCCCTGCTCTGGGAATTGCGCAGCGCGATGAGCCTGACGAGGCTCCGGCAGGATCGACCCGAGGAAGCGCGGCGGGTTCTGGCACCCGTCTACGGTCGGTTCACCGAGGGTTTCGATGCCGCCGATCCGTGCGCCGCGCGGGCGATGCTTCAATCTTTGCAGCCAGGTCACGCCGGATAGCGCGGAAGCCGCCGCGCAGGTCTGCCTTCAGAAGTTTTCAGAACTCCGTCAAGGAATTCGCACGCCGCAGCAATTACGGTCCGCCCGTCGCAAATGCTTCGAGGAAACCGCGATGGCCGCTCAGGACAATTCTTCAACCGATGGGGTCGGGCCAGGACGCCCGGGCGCCCGCTTGTCCCGCAGGATTTTCCTTGCGGGGTCCACGGGGCTGGCAGGAAGCATCGTGGCGGCCCAGGCCGCCGCCGACTCTCTTGCCGACGTGCCGCCGCGCGCCCCGGGCGCCGATCTCGGCGCGCATAGCGAACGGTCGAAATACGTCAGGATCGACCGAATCCCGGAGGCTGGACCGGGGATGCGCAATGTCGATCCGGACAATGCGATCAATGCCAAGACGCCGCATCAACAGCTGTTCGGCACCATCACGCCCACCGACCTGCATTACGAGCGCAGCCATGCCGGCGTGCCCGACATCGATCCCGCGCAGCATCGCCTTTTGATCCACGGCATGGTGGACAAGCCGCTCGTGCTCAACGTCGACGATCTGAAGGCGATGCCGTCGGTGTCGCGCGTCGTCTTCATCGAATGTACCGGCAACGGATGGGAGAACTGGAGGAAGGCTGACCCCGATCTCACCGTCCAGCACACGCACGGCCTGATCAGTACCAATGAGTGGACCGGCGTCTCCCTCAGATTCCTGGTCGATCTGGTCGGAAAGCAGCGCGGGTCGAACTGGATGCTCGCCGAAGGTGGCGACGGCGCCGGCGTCGACCGCAGCATTCCGCTGACCGAGGAGATCCTGGACGAAGCTTTCGTCGCCTATGGCCAGAACGGCGAGCCGTTGCGGCCGGCGCACGGTTTTCCGATGCGGCTGATCATGCCGGGCTTCGAGGGCAACCTTCATATCAAATGGCTGCGCCGCCTCAAGTTCGGCGACCAGCCCTGGATGACCCGTTGGGAGACCGCGCGCTACACGCAGCTTTTGCCCAGCGGGAAGGCGCGCCAATTCCAGCTCCGGATGGAGACCAACTCGGTCATCACCTCGCCGTCAGGGACGATGAAGATCCGTCCCGGCTACAACCGTGTCTCGGGTTTCGCGTGGAGCGGCCATGGCAGTATCGCCAGGGTCGAAATAAGTACCGATGGCGCAAAAAGCTGGAAGGTCGCCCAGTTGAACCATCCCGTGCTGCCGAAGGCGCAGACGCGTTTCCAGATCGACTGGGTCTGGGACGGCAAGCCGACCAGGATTGTCAGCCGCTCCACCGACGATAAAGGGAACACGCAGCCCGACCGCAGCCATTTCATCGCGCAAAATGGCACGAATGCGCTGTTCCACTATAGTGCCCAGCAGACCTGGAGCATCGACGAAGCCGGGAGGGTCAGCAATGTCCTCGCCTAGCAAGCTGGTCGCGGGCCTGGCCCTTGCCGTCAGCATGGGCGCACCGGCACTGGCCTATGATTTCGGGCGTCCCGCGACGCCTGATGAAGTCAAGCTATGGGACATCGACGTGCGGCCCGACGGCAAGGGCCTGCCCGAGGGCAGCGGCACCGTCGCGGAGGGAAAACATTTATTCGAGGACAATTGCGCGGCCTGCCACGGCGAGAACGGCCAGGGTGGCATCAAGGATCGGCTGGTCGGCGGCCAGGGTACGCTGATGTCGGACAAGCCGGTCAAGACGGTCGGCAGCTACTGGCCCTATGCGACGACGTTGTTCGACTACATCCAACGCGCCATGCCGTATCCGTCGCCGGGGTCGCTGAGCGCCGACGAGACCTACGCGTTGACGGCCTATCTATTGAACCTCAACGGGATCGTTGCCGCGGACGGCAAGCTCGACGAGGCGTCGCTGCCCAAGGTCAAGATGCCCAATCGCGACGGCTTCGTCCCCGACGAGGCATTCGATCCGGCCCGGCTGTTCAGGAGAAATTGAGATGTCGTGGTCGGCAAGCCGTGCCACAGCCGTCGCCTTCGCACTAACCGCAACCTTGACAGGAGCGCAAGCAATGGCCGCAGAGGGATTGATCACGATACGCAGCAGCCACGGCCCGGAAACGACGATGAACCGGTTCGAGGCCGAGGTGCGAAGCAGGGGCATGACGGTGTTTGCCCATATCGATCACGCCGCGGGCGCGGCTGCAGCCGGTCTCGCGTTGCGTCCGACCGATCTTTTGATTTTTGGAAACGCCAAGGCCGGCACTCCGCTGATGCAGTCGGTCCAGGCGATCGGGATTGATCTGCCACTCAAGGCATTGGTCTGGCAGGACGGGTCCGGCATCACCTGGCTGTCCTACAACGATCCGAACTGGCTGGCGCAGCGCCACGGCCTGGATGGAACCAGCAAGGCTGCGACCGAGACCATGTCCGGCGCGTTGAAGGCCATCGCGGGCAAGGCCACCGAACCGTAGCAAGATCCTTCGAACAGATGCCAGGCCAGCAAGGAAGTCGAGGTTCCGCCATGCACGCGACATACCACACGATCACCGCCGGAAGTGCCGAGGTGTTCTATCGACAGGCCGGCCCGATCGACGCTCCGGTCATCCTGCTGCTGCACGGCTTTCCCACCGCCGGGCACATGTTCCGCGACCTGATTCCGCTATTGGCCGAACGCTATCATGTCATCGCCCCCGACCTTCCCGGATTCGGCAACACCACGGCGCCTCCGCGGGGCGTATTCGACTACACTTTCGATAACCTCGCAGGGGTCGTCGACGCGTTCATCCAGGTGATGAAGCTCGATCGGTACGCCCTCTATATCTTCGATTATGGCGCGCCGACCGGGCTTCGGATTGCGCTTAAACATCCCGAACGGATCACCGCCATCGTCAGCCAGAATGGCAATGCTTATCTCGAGGGTCTCAGCGACGCCTGGGGACCATGGCAGACCTATTGGCGAGAACCGACGCTGGAGCATCGCGAAGCCTGCCGCGAGTCGCTGGTGCCCGCCACCATTCGCGACTGGCAATATC
>Ga0302198_10000773_pt1 | contig 35613 bp, 20 predicted proteins | sample II_Bog_N2_2_FD_193521 | JGI IMG/M metagenome (GOLD analysis project Ga0302198, IMG submission 193521) | Peat permafrost microbial communities from Stordalen Mire near Abisko, Sweden - II_Bog_N2_2 | ecosystem: Environmental > Terrestrial > Soil > Wetlands > Peat | place: Sweden: Abisko...
GGCGCCACGCCTGGCTGGGAAGAGCGTTCTGGAGATCACGTTCCGCGATGGCAAGGAGTTTGAGGGGCCGACAGAGGCGGCGCTCGTGAGCAAGACCCCTGCGGCTGAGGGATTGGCGAGCGAGGGCGAGTTTGGGACCGAGGCGGCGATTGTGCTTGTGGACCTTGAAGACCAGGCAAATGGGACGGCCGCTTTTCATCATTGGGAGACGACGGCAACAGGTCCGGCGGCGGTTTATCGCTATGCCGTGGCGGCAGGCGGGTCGCACTACGAGGTTAGGTACGCATGCAAGGCGAGGACGGCGTTTCATGAGTTCCCCGGCTATCATGGGTCGATCGCGATCAACCAGGCGACGGGGGCGATTCTGCGGATCACTGTTGCAGCGGACTGGAAACCCGGGAATCCGGTGTCGCATGTGACGTCAGCGATTGAATACGGGCCGGTGAAGATTGGAGACCGGGTTTACATTTGTCCGGTGCAGAGCATCGCGTTCATGATTGTGGAGGCAAACGCCTGCAGGCGGCTGGGGGGGGCGCAACGACTGGCCGATCCGGTGATAACGATGAACCGGACGACCTTTAACAACTATCACCGATTGGGATCGACGGTGAGGATTCTGCCGCCGGAAAAGGACGAAAAGCAGGGGCCGGGGTGAATTGGAGGGACTAAGGGACTGAGGGACTCAGGGACTTAGGGACTTAGGGACTGAGGGACTGAGGGGCGGCACCGAGGGCCTGAATGACTTTGGCGAGGTTGGATTTTGCATCGGGGCTGGTGTCGCCGAGGGCGATGGCTCGCTCAAGATGCTCTCGGGCTTCGGGCATACGATTAAGGCGGGCGAGGACGGTACCGAAGGCTTCGTGGAGACGGGGATCGTCAGGGTTACGAGTGAGGGCTATCTCGAGCACCGAGGCGGCTTCTTCGTCGCGGCTGCTCCGGACGAGAAGGGCGGCAAGCTGGCCTGCTACTTCGGCGGATTCGGGACTGGTGTTGAGACCGTTGCGCAGAACTTCAAGAGCCTGGCCGGGCTTGCCAGTGCGTTCGTAAGCTGTGGCTAGATTGGCGCACTGAGTGGGGGTGCGCTGAGGCTGAACGCGGGGCTTGTCGAGCAGTTCGATGACCGAAGGGTAGTCGGCGTCGTTGACCAGATCAGTGGAGAGCGCATCGAGGGCAGCGGTGATCTCGGGATCGAATGCGAGGGCTGTGCGCCACTCGGCTTCGGCGTCTGCCGAGTTGTGGGTTGAGTCGAGGGCAGCGGCAAGCATAAGGTGAAGGCGATTGTCTTTATAGCCGCGATGCTCGGCCTCCTGAAGGGCGGGAATCGCTTCCTGGAGATCTCCTGACAGATAGAGACTGCTGCCAAACATGAAGATGAGGTGGGGCACGTATTTGTCGGGCGGCTTGGCTTGGAGGGCTGTGGCAAACGCGTCGGCGGCGCAGTCGTACTGGTCGTGGCCGGCGAACCAGACACCGAGATCGGTGTAGTCGTCGGCGGTGGGTGCGTTCTGCAACCGGTCCTTCATGGAGGGCGGGGGCGGACAATTGGGCGCGGCGGAAAGGCAGGTGGGCGCAAGGAGCGCAAGGACCAGACCGAGGGCAACAAAGAGCGCGCCTATGAGCCGGGAAGCCAGCGGGCCATGATGGAGATGCGAATCGAACTGGGACTTCGGCATGGCCACGATTTCCAGTTTAGGCGACCGACTGTGGGTTGAACGAGGTTCTTATTTGCGCGTGTCGGCGATGGCCCGCTGATCGGCGACGTGGACTTCGATGTCTTCGATTCCGTCGGGATCGATGTTGACGAACTCAGGAATGTTGACCGCGCGATTGGATGCGGTGGTGTTGTCGATGAGGATGGGCGGACTGTCGTTGCCGTTGGCGTCGATGTGGGTGAGGTACATCTGGGTATACGGCGAGCGAGCCTTGGAGGAAAAGACCATCCAGCGTCCGTTGGGCGAAAAGCTGTGCCATGAGTTCATGAGGCGGGTGTTGGCGCGCATGCGGCGTGCCACGCCACCTTCGAAGGGCACGATATAGAGCTGGCTGTCAGGGCGCATGAGTTGGCCATTTTTGGCCTGGACAAAGACAATCCACTTGCCGTCGGGGGAGACCTTGGGGAAGCTGTTGCTCATGCCATTCTGCGATGCGCCGACGATGCGTTCGGGTGTTCCGCCTTTGCCATTGTTGAACGGAACGCGGTAAAGGTCGTACTGGATCTGGGTTTCGTTGGTGTCGTTGGCGTGAAGGGCGGGAGGCTGGCCGGGTTTGCGCGGGTCGCGGGCCTCGGCGCGGGCGAAGACGATCCATTTGCCATCGTGGCTCCAGACGCCATCTGTCTGGACGTAGCGGGGATCGTCGGCGCCAGGCAGCGGGTAGCGCATACCTGTGGCGCGGTTGTACCAGGCAAGGATGCCGCGGGTGGGATAGAAGACCTGCAGGAAGCGATGGTCGGTAAAGTTGGTGACGTAGTAGGAGTCGCGCAACTCGAGCGAGGGGCCGGCAAAGGTGCTGACGACGTAGCGGCCATCGGGGGAGACCTGGGACATGAAGCCAACGCGGGTTTTTCCGACGGTGCCATCGTTGTTCCAGTGGACCATGTCTTTGCTGTTGATGGTCATGTGCTTCTGGACTGGAACGACAGCGTAGAGGCCCTTGTCGTTGGCAGGGCCGTCGATGTCCATGCCGAAGGTCTTTCCGTCGGCGGAGAAGGAGTGGCAGTTTGCGCAGGTTGGCATGTCCTTGAGCAGGACGCGGCTGGCCGGCTTGCGGATGTCGCGCAGACACCAGTGAATGAGATGGATGGCGTCAGGGGCGAGGGGCGAGACAACACCGTTGACGCCGAGCGTAGGCATGAGCGGGACATCGCGGTAGAAGATGGGCGCACCGACGGGGTCAGCCGAGGTGGTGAAAGCGACACGAGACTGGGAGAGGACGGTGCGGCCGTCGCGCATGCCGCTGATGACGAGGGTGGCAGGGGCGGCAACGGAGTGGGCCTGGATGGTGGCCCAGGTAGCTGGGTCAGGAGTCCAGGTCCACATAGCGGCCTGCTGGGCGGTGAGTGTGGGCGGCTTGTTGGTGTCGCTGACGGCCTGGGCGTCAATCGGCGGGATTTTGATGCGCTCGCCGCCGGTGACGAAGTGGATGGGGGGCGTCTTATCGGCGAAGACGATGTCGATGTTCCAGGAGGCGCCAGCGGCGTCACGCCAGAGGATGGTAGGCGGAGTGATGCCGGGGGGGAAGATGGAGCCTTCCTCGGGGTAGTCGATGGAGACGGGCCAAGGCTTTGCCGAGGGCTGCTGGGCGGCAAAGACAGCGGGGATGAGGCTTCGGCTGGTTGGGGTGTGACCGGTGAGCGAGAATCCGGCAATGGCTGTGATGACAGCAATAACAAGGCAAAGACACACAACTGCCCGGTTGCGAGTGGGGAAGAAGGCCGGAATCGCTGACACTACTGGTCCTCCGAGCGTTTTGATGGCGTGGGTGGTCCGGCGTACGTGCGTGCTGGCCTTCAATTTTAGACGAATCTGGTGGGATGCGGTTAGGCACTTTCCGTTGGGGAGTGTCATCAGTCAGGACCGTGCTGAAAGTGCGCGGGCAATCAGGCTAAACGGCCTGTCGCGGAATTCAGAATCCAGGAAGAAACATCCCCCAGCGGCTCAAGCCGCGTTGCCTATTCGAGATTCAGGGCACGACTTCACAGCTTGCTGAAAAAGGCCCGAATGCGTCTCAATTCGCAAAGTTCATACCTCAGGGGCTAAAGCCCGATTTGATTTCTCTCGGTTTATGCCTGGGATAAATCCCAGGCCTACCGCACGGAAGACTTTTTCAGCTGTAAAGTCGTGCCCTTTCAAAACTGGACTTTCACCACGGCCGGTTAATGGCCGGCGGGAGAAGCCACATTCATGAGCAACTGCTGCTGGTCGGCGGTGATGGTTTTCTGGTAGAAGTCGCGCAAACCGTCGTAGTCGGCGGGATCGAGGGTAGTGAAACCGCGGGCGAGCACCCTGGTGGTGGTGACGGAGTTGGCATCGACGCGGGACCGCACGATGTATGTGGCGTTGGTTGCAAAGTTGAATTTTGTCTCCTGAGGCGTGCCTTCCAGAGAGAAGCCGGCGGGGAGCTGGTAGGTGATCTGCTCCTGCTCTTCTCCGGCGTAGTGCATGTCGATGGGGAGTGTGCGGGAGGCTTCGGCCGGGAATGGATCGGTTTCGCGACTGTCAAAAAAGAGGCGCGGAACTGAAAAGCGGTTGCCAGCCGGCGCTGCAAGGCTACCCGAGACCTGGACAATCGCCATCAACTGGGCATTGGGGTTGTCGAGGTTGGCGAAGTGGTCGAGATGGGCCTGGATTCCTGCAGGGACCTGGGATGCAAGGGTGTTGTCGAGCTGGGTTTTGATTTCTTCAGGGCTGGTGTGGAGGGCGAGCTGACGCCAGCGAAGGGCTTCCTGACCGGTGAAGGCGATTTTGATGGTTCCGGAGGCCTGACCCTGGGAGGTGAGATCGATCTTGCCGACACGGACGATTGCATTGTCAGTGTAGAGCGAGAGGGGGGTAACGACGATTTCGACCTTGCCGCTGGCGTCGAGGGCGATGCCACCAGCCCCGGTGTGAGCCCAGTGGAGGGTCTGGAAGGGAGCCATCTTCTCACCGGGATCGACGAGACTCTCCTTGCCATCGATGTTGAGAGCGATGACAACAGCGTCAAGCTGGGCAGTGCTGAGAATCTGCGGTGAGAAGGTATGGAGGTCGCGGCTGGCGAGCCGCTCGGGACGGGCATTGACGCCCGCGGCGCGGAGAAACGCGAGGTAGAGGAAGGCCATCTCGCTGGAGGTGCCGCTCTTTTTGGCGAGGACGGAGTCTACGTGTCCTTCAGGGATGGAGTCTCCGGCCGAGGGAGGAGGCACCGCACTGGAAAAGTCGATGTTGTCGAATTTCTGGACCAGCGTGTAGAGTTTTTTGGCCTTGTCGAGGGGGGCGTCAGAGGGCGAGCAGACCTCAGAGACAAGGTTCTTGATTTCGCTGGAGGAACCGATGTAACGGTCGAGATCCTTGTTCCAGAACTGCATCTCCTTTTGCCAGTATTCTTTCTCGACGAGGGTGTAGGTGTAGTAGAAGTCGACCTGATAGATTTTCTCGGCGAGCGGAGGAGCAAAAGGTTCCTGCGGGATGGGCGGAATATCGGTGAGATCGAGGATGTAGCGGCCCATTGCGTCCTGGGTCAGCGACTTACCTGGGGGAAGAATGTTGGTGGATCGGATGTCGCTGAGGACGGTGTCGTGCGGTCCCATGAGCTGGCTGTTTGAGGTGCTACCCTCGCCGCCTGAAGTACGGTCAGGAAGGAACTGGTCAGTGGGCGTAAAAACGTAGTGGGCTTTATGAACAAACCAGGGCTGCTGGATCTGCCAGTCAGGCGCGGAGGAGTAGCGGTCGTAGCGAAGCTGGTATCGGTACTCCAGGATGCTGCCGACCTGGACATCGGGCAGAGTGAAGACGAGCTCGTTGCGTTTGTTGGCTCCCTTGACGGTCTTCAGGATTTCGGAGACGGATCCCTTGAGTGGGATGATTGTGCCGTCAGGTTGGATTGTTCTTGCCTCGAGGGCGGCAACCTCTACCCTGGTTTTGAAGGTGTCAACGTCATAAGGCATGTCTTCGCCAGTGTGCTGGAGGCTGGGCGGGTCGAAGTAACTATTGACCTGGCCGTTGGCACCGACGGAACTGCGGCTGGAGTTGTCGCCGGTTGCCTTGAAGACCAGATTGCGGGGGTATCGAATGCGGACCGTGGCAGCATCCTCGCCTTTTTTGGTGAGGACTTTGATTCGGGCGTAAACAGACCGGTAGTTGTGGGGGTCGTCCTCAGTCTCTTCGCGGTACAGGACAACGGCCGCGGCGCCGGGCGCCTTTGGATCCGAGGTCATCTTCAGCTCTTCCTGCGATGGTGGCTGGAATTGGGCCTTGGCGGCGAGCGGGACTGCAGCCACGAGCAGCAGTGTTCCGAAACGAAGAAACGGATGAAAACGCATGGAAATTCCCCTTTTGATTGTTTGACGCTTGAGAGCCGGCCTCAGGACGCAAGGAGCTGCCGCAACGCTCTCTGCTGTCTTAGATGCAAAATCAGGCCAGGTGAGGCCCGCAAGGAGCTGAATCACAGGAGTTTTGCCGGATCTGGACGGGCGGAAAGGGGGACGGGGTGGATCAGCGAGGGCGGTGACGCCGGGCACTGTCTAAGATGGGGTGCCGGGAGAAGGATTTGCTGTTTTAGGGCAAATGAGGGCCCTGATGCCGGAGATGCGCTGGAATCGGCCAGGTGTCAGAGGATGCGAGGCCGCGCTACACTGGTTCGTCCTTCGAGAGCCGAGGCCGTAAGAGTTTTGGACCGGAGGGCGTGTTTTTGTTGATCGGATGAAAGCGTTTTCGGAGGCTTGAGGATGAACAGGAGCGGTAGATTTGCGACGGTGTTGGTTGGAGCCGGGCTAGGACTGGCGATCGCGGGCTGCGGAGGCGGCGGGAACAGCGGCGGTGGCGGAGGGGGCAACCAAACGCCCACGTACATTCTGACGGTGAATTCGACCGCGCCAGCAAGCGGCGTGGCGATCACGGTGGCCCCTGCCGACAACGGCGGGGCTGGAAGCGGGGTGACTTCGTTTACGCGGAGTTATAACGCGGGCACCGCGGTAACGCTCACTGCGACGGCCACGTTTAGCGGGAATCCATTTGCGTCGTGGAGCGGATGCACAACCTCAAGCACGGTGACGTGCAATGTAACGCTGAATGCAAATACGACGGTGACGGCCAATTACTCGGCGATCACGGGTATCACGGTGACGCCGAATTCGCCGGTCATCATCGGGACGTCGCAGCAGTTTACGGCCACGGTCACGGGCACGGGGAACTTTACGACTGGCGTGACCTGGGCGGTGACTCCGCCGTCGGGAAGTGCGTTGAGCGCGGGAACGATCACCTCGGGTGGACTCTACCAGACTCCATATCCGGCGCCAGCGACGGTGACGGTGACGGCGACGAGCACGGAAGACACATCAAAGAGCGGAAATGCCGTGATTACGCTGTCTGCTCCGGTAACGACCACAGGACCCGCCCTTACCGTGGACGCCGGAGCCCAGACCCACGCAATCAGTCCATATATTTACGGCATGAATGCCTACGTTTTGAACACGTCGGCAGCCGATGAGGCGGCCGTAGCGAATGCGAATATCACCATCGATCGCTGGGGTGGGGACTCGACCGAACGATACAACTACAAACTCGACGTAACCAATTCCATCGGGGACTGGATGTTTGAAAACACGCCGGGAACCGGCGGGGATGGCTGGAACGCCGTCAATGGAACGAGCGCCTTCAACGTCCTGGTGCAGAACAACAACCTGAATGGCATCAAGACGCTGGGCACGGTTCCCGTGCTGGGATGGGTGTCCAAGGACAGCACCTCTTGCGGCTACCCCTTGTCGACCTATCCCGTTCAACTGAAGACAGATCCTGGTCGCGGGTGCGGCAATGGCGTCTATCCGCAGGGCACCGGTGGCTGCACTAACGCGAGCGGCTGCAACATCACCGGCAACGATCCCACGGTGACCAGCATCGCGGCGCCTCCGCCCGCCCCCCCTGCAGCCAGCGTTGTCAACCCTGCCTGGGCACGGAACAGCTGGACTGGCGGCTGGGTCGACTACCTGGTGAACACCTCGAAGTTTGGACCCGGAAACCCCAACGGCCCCAATGGAGCGCCTGGCACCGGCGTAGCCATTTACGATCTCGACAACGAGCCGAGCTGGTGGTTCTCCAATGACATGGATGTCCACCCGCTGCCCTTTACATACGACGAAGTGACCAACGGCGGCATCGGTACGGCGCTGGCCATCAAGACCATTGATCCGACCGCCGAAGTGAGCGGGCCAGTGATGGACTGGTGGTGGGATTACTTCTACTCCGCAAAGGATGTCACTTCGGGATGGGCGACCGGACCCTGCTATGAGCCCTGGAGCAATCCAGCGGATCGCACGGCTCACGGCGGAACTCCGTTCATCGAGTACTACCTTCAGCAGTTCGCCGGGGCCGAAAAGACCTACGGCAAACGCCTGATCGACTATCTTGACCTGCACACCTATTTCGCGGCCACCTACAACGGGAATGGGGTCGGGCTGACCACGGCGGGCGATACCGGAGAACAGCAGGCACGCATCAACTCCACGCGTGCTCTTTGGGATCCGACGTATACCGATCCAAACTTCACCCAGCCCAACTACACCACCGACTCCAATTACACATCGAGCTGCACGGTTCCGGTGCAGGCACCGCAGCTAATCAACCTGATGAAAGGCTGGGTTGCTCGGGACTACCCCGGCACCAAGCTGTCCATCGACGAGTACAACTGGGGTGGTTTGGAATCCATCAATGGGGCGGTAACTCAGGCCGATATTCTGGGCATCTTCGGGCGCGAGGGTCTCGACCTGGGCACAATGTGGCCGACCACCAATCCCGCCCAACAGATTCCCGGCACCATGGCATTTGCGATGTACCGGAATTACGACGGGGCGAAGTCGACGTTCGGAGACATGGCGCTGGCCTCGACGAGTGTTGACCAGTCGAAACTAGCGGTATATGGCGCGCAGAGGACAAGCGACGGGAAGGTGACAGTGATGGTGATCAACAAGACCTACGGCGACCTGACCACGACCCTCAATCTCGCCAACCTGACGCCAAACGGGCAGGCAAGCATGTATCTCTACAGCAATGCGAACCTGGCGGCGATTGTGGCGCAGTCGGCGGTGACGGTGACGGGAGCTCCAAACGGAACGACAAGCTTGCTTTCGACGACGTTTCCGGCGCAGTCGATCACGCTGCTGGTGATTCCGACGAAGTAGGGGGTAGTGCTCAACAACGAAGGCCATCCGCTGCGGCGGACGGCTTTCAGCTTTGGGGAGTCTTCTTTGGGGTCTCCCATCCAGCATTTCGGCTGATGGAAATAGGGCGCGGCTGGGATTTTGGTCTCCCACCCTTGCCGCAAAAGCAGAGATGCAGCGAGGATGGGGTACCCGGAGATTTTGGCCAGGACGGGCACACAGCTTTCGAGGATGGATGGGCTCGCGGATCAGGGCTGAGCGGGGGGTACGGCTACCTGGGCCTGGCGTGCCTGGTACTGGTAGTGGTTGATGTTGCCGCGGAGCGCGGTGGCCAGATCCTGGTCGTTGCGCTTGCCGGCAAGATCGAGGGCGGTTTGCGCGGTGGAGATGGCCTGGGCGTACTTGCCGGTCTCTGAATACATGGCGGCGAGCATCTGGAGGATGGCCGGCTCCTGGCCGTTGGTGATCTGCGAGGCGGCCTCGAACTGCGGCAGCGCATCCGTGAAGCGGCCGGCGGCGGCGAAGGCGCGGCCAAGGTTGTAGTGACATTCGGCGGAGCGCGGCGCGAGGTCGACGGCCTTCTGGAGTTCTTCGATGGCTTCGTCGTTGCGGCCCATGCGGGCAAGGATGACGCCGTAGATGTTGTGGCCGTCAGCGTTCTTTGGGGATAGCTCGATGCCCTTGAGCAGCTCGGCGATGGCTTCGTCGCGGTGTCCGCCCATGACCTCGAGGAGATGGCCGCGGTTGATGTGGGCTGCGCCATTGTCGGGGTTGAGCTGGAGCGCCTTGTCGACTTCGGAGAGGGCCTCATCGGGGCGGCCGGCCTCTGCCAGAACACTGCCGAAGTTATTGTGGGTCTGGGAACTGTCAGGGTCCAGGGCCAGCGAGCGCTTATAAGCATCGATGGCTTCGTCGACTTTGCCGGTAGCGGCAAGGGCGACGCCCATGTTGTTGTAGGGCCGCGCATCCGTGGGGTCTTTGGCCGCGGCAACCTGCCACGCGGGAACGGCCTGGGTGTAGTCGTGTGTGTCCTGGAACTGCTGGGCGATGTCGAACTCGCGATAGAAGTCGATGGCCGGAGTATCGATGTGGTCCATCACGTTGTCGCCGAGATTGACGAACTCGGGGATGTTGACGGCGCGATTGGAGGCGGTGGCATTCTCGACAACGACGGGTGGACTGGCATGGCCCTGCTCATCGATGTGGGTGAGGTAGAGGTGGGTGTAGAGCGAGGGACTCTTTGACGAGAAGGCAAGCCAACGGCCATTAGGCGACCAGGTGTGCCAGGAGTTCATGATGGGCAGGTTCGACTCAAGCGGACGCGCCTCGCCGCCCTCGAAGGGGACGATGTAGAGCTTGCTGTCAGGGCGCATGAGCAGACCGTTCTTGCACTGAACGAAGACGATCCACTTGCCGTCGGGCGAGACCTTGGGGAAGTTATTGCTCATGCCGTTTTCAGAGGCTCCGACGATGCGTTCGGGCTTGCCACCTTTGCCGTCGTTGAACGGAATCCGATAAAGGTCGTACTGGATCTGGGTTTCGTTGGGATCGTTGGCGTATTGAGAGCGCTTGTAGCCCGCCGGATAGGGATCTTCAGCGCGTGCGCGCGAGTAGACAAGCCACTTGCCGTCCGGACTCCAGAAGGCCGAGGTTTGGACGTAGTCGGGATCGTCTGCGCCGGGCAGGGGCTGGAGCTTGCCGGAGTCTTTGCTATACCAGGCGAGGACGCCGCGGGTGGGATAGAAGACCTGGCCGAAGCCATAGCCGGGGTAGAAGCCGTTGTAGAGTCGATCAAGAACGCGGGTGCCGTGGGCGTGGGGGACGTCGATGGAGTTGACGACGAATTTGCCGTCCGGGGAGACCTGGCTCATGAAGCCGAAACGCTTTTGAGCGTGTTCTTCAGAGAATGCGCTCCAGTGGATGAGGTAGTCGGTGGATATGGTGCTGACTTTGTGGATGGGGACGAGCGCGTAGAGGCCCTTGTCGTTGGCGGGCCCGTCTACGTCGATGCCCATGGTTTTGCCGTCGCTGGAGAACGAGTGGCAGTTGCCGCAGGTGGGGAGGTTGGTCATCATCACTTTGCCGGCGGGCTGGTTGATGTAGCGAAGGACCCACTTGATCTTGGGCAAGACCGAGTCAGGGAGTGGCTTGATGACGCCGCGCTGGGCAGTGGAGAGATCAGCGGGGATGAGAGGGACATCGCGAAAGAAAAGCGGAGCGCCGACAGGGTCCTTCGATGTGAGGAAGGTGGATTCGGCGTGGAAGAGCGGGTGGTCTTCCTTCTGGGTCCGGTAGCCGGTGATGGAGATAGTGGCGGACTTCTCGACGGTCTTCTTCTTGATCTCATCCCAGAGCTTTGGGTCGGGACGCCAGGTGTGGTCGGCGGCCTGGATTGGGGTGAGCGTGGGTGGAACGAAGCCGGTGAGGGTGTCGTCGACGGGGCCGAGCTGGAACTTTTCGCCGGTGGACCAGATTTTAATGGGGCGGTCGTGACCTGCAAAGGCGATCTCAATGCGCCAGGCAGTCGCGGTGGGATCGTCGTCTCGCCAGGCAAACTGCGGAGGGATGATCTCAGGCGGGTAGATGGTTCCCTTGACGGGGATATCGATGGTGAGGGCTGGCGGACCGGGAGGAATGCCCTGGGTGAGGATGGGCATGAGGAACGGTGGAACGGCGGTGGGACCGGGGGTGGTGGTGGGCTGATTCGGCTGATTGGGGGTGTCGCTGCCCTTGGCGATGACCTTGCCGGTGACTCCGGCTATGGTGGCCAGCAGAACCGCCGCGGCCACTAGAAAAACCCGCTTCATGGAATCTCCTCGATTTGAGCTCCGACTTGAGGTCCGGAGGGGTCGAGCGCGCAAACTGCGTAATTCGATACTAGCAAAGCAGCAGATGGTGTTTCGACGGGAAACTTCCGGGTTGGTTTGGCTCGAAAGGCTCAACATGGCATGGGAGACGGCAAAACCGCTTAGCACGGCAGGCGTTAAGAAGACTCGGTCGCCCCTCCGGGGCTCAGGATATTGTGGGTTCCCACACCCAGGGTTCCGTTCGCTATCGCGAACTCCACCCTGGGCTATTGTCTTTGCCCCCTCCGGGAGCATCTCAAGCGTGTCTTTGCTCCCTCCGGGAGCATCTCAAGCGGCGTGTGGGCGAAATTGGAGCTGTCAGGCTCGGATTCGACCAAATTTGCGGCTATTTGGGGGCAGGTGGGGTGGGGACGGGCTCGACGGCCTTCAAAATCTGGTTGGCGGGAACATTGTGGAGTGTCTGGACGATGCCGCTGGGCCATGTGATCTCGACGGTGGAGGCGACGGCGTCCTTTCCGAGGCCGAAGTGGACGGGGCCGAGGCTTGAGGAGGCATAGCAAACGCTGGAGGTCTGGTGGTTGTATTGTTTGCCGGAGGCGGTGACGACCATAATGCGCGCGCCGATGCCGTCGCGGTTACTCTTGACGCCCTGGAGGGCCACATCGAGCCAATGGTTGTTGCCGGGACTGCGATTCATCCAGAGTTCGGCGTCGTGGTCGAGGGAGGTGACAACGGCATCGATGCGGCCGTCGCCGTCGAAGTCGCCGAAGGCACAGCCACGATGGCGGGCGGCGGTGGCAGCAGTGAATCCGGCTTCTTCGGTGAAGGCCTGGAACTTTCCGCTTGGTCCGAGATTGCGGAAGACGGTGTTTGGCTGGCGAACGTTGGCGCCGGGAGGGTGGGTTGCCGAGACGTGGCCGCGGGAGACGAAGAGGTCTTTCCAGCCGTCGTTGTCGAAATCGTAGAGCGCGGGACCGAAGCCGGCCATGCCCAGGCTCTGAGCGCCGATGCCGCTGGACGCTGTGACCTCAATGAAGTCTCCCTTGGTGGAGTTCCTGTAGATGGGGAAGGTCTGCTTGTTGAGGGCAACGTAAGCGATATCGGGGTAACCGTCGTTGTTGAAGTCGCGGAAGTCGAGTCCCATGCCAGAGATGAAAGCGCCTTCTTCAGGCAGAGCGACATTGGTCTGGAAGGCGACCTCTTCAAACTTGTGACCCAGATTATGGAAGAGGAAGTTGTACTCCGAGTCGTTGGTGACGAACAGATCGGGCTTTCCGTCGAGGTCGTAGTCGGCTACGCCGACGCCCATACCCTTGCCGATGTGATCGCGGAGGCCCCATTCCTTTGAAACGTCTTTGAATGTGCCGTCTCCCTGGTTAATGAAGAGCTGGTCAGGAAGGCCCTTGTAGAAGCGGGGATGGCAGTACTCGGGAGTTGTCTCGATGACGCAAAGGGGCTTGTCGGACCACGACCACTGGAGGTAGTTGACGACGAAGAGATCGAGCAGGCCGTCGTTGTTGACGTCGACCCAGGCCGCGGCGACGGCCCATAGCGGGCCATATTCGGGGTCGACGCTCTTGTCGAGTCCAGCTTTGACGGTGACGTCGGTAAACGTGCCATCGCCGTTGTTGTGGTAGAGGGTGTTGCCGTGGACGCCGGCGATAAAGATGTCGGGATGGCCGTCATTGTCGTAGTCGCCAATCGCAACGCCCACACCGAAGCCGGTTCCGGTGAGGCCGGCCTTCTCGGTGACGTCGGTAAAGGTTCCGTCGCCGTTGTTGCGGAACAGGCGGTTGAAGTACTTGGGCGAGGACTTCTTCAAAGTGGAGAGGTCGGCACCGTTGGTGAAGAAGATGTCGGGCTTGCCATCGCCGTTGTAGTCAAAGACGGCGACGCCGCCGGCCATGGTCTCTGGAGCGTTGCGAGCCTGGCTTTCGTCGCTTTGGAGGCGGAAAGGAAGGTCCTTGAGCTCGAAGACGATGGGGGACGAGACGGCAGGCTGACCTGGAACCGGCTTCTGGCTTGAGGAAGGGGCAGGTTGCTGACTGCTGAGGATCCCACTGGCGGCAAGAGCCGCAAGGACGGGGATCAGGAAGCTGAAGACCGGGCATTTCCGCATAGAAGAAGTGGGCGCTGGGAAGAGCTTCCCTTACCGGATTGTACGCCGCAAGGCGGGCGGTATGGCCGGTGGCCGCGCAGGGTGAATCAAATCTGGCGAACGGAAGGCAGAAGTGCAATGGATGTCGCCAAAACGATTGATCTGTGCCCATTGCGCCTAAACCTGACGTACATGAATACGTCTAAAGGGGTAGAATTCTGTGCGCAGGCGAAGTGTCCCAAAATGACAGCGTGAAAACTGTCGAGCGAGCCGGAATGCTTCCCTGACGGATAAGCCCGCGATGAGTGCAACTAGCTTGCGACGAGGGGGCATCCAAACAGAACGATCAGCGAAACGAAAATCGGAGACGGCGCATGAGCAGAGTTGCGGGGTTCGCTTTAAGTACTGGCAGGCCAGGTAAGTGGATTATAAGTTTGACGGTTCCGGCACTCTTTGTTTTCGTTCTTTCGTTGGGTTACGGACAAGCACCATCAGGCGCGCCCACGGCACCGGCCGGAGCCGCACAGGCGCCAGCAGTGAACGCAAGCCAGGAACCGGCCAAAATGACGGAATCGCCGACGGCGAGCACCGATGTGGACGAGGTTTCACTCGACCTGGTGGTGCTGGACAAAAACCATAAGCCGGTACGCGATTTGAAGCCTGGAGACCTGGTGATCACGGACGACAAGACGCCCGTGCAGCTCGTGGGACTTCGGCTTGTGAGCGGGGATTCGAATTCAGATCACCTGGTGACGATGGTCTTCGATCATTTCGGGGGCGCAACCGCCAAGAACGCGCAACAAGTGGCGCTCAAGATCTTGAGCACATTACCGTCGAAGGGTTTCTCGTACGCGCTGCTCGATTTCAAAGGGCGGCTTCGGTTGATCCAGGGATTCACCTCGGAAAAGGCGGAGATCGGCAAGGCGATCCTAGCGGTGACGGAGAAGGCGGCAAACGACCGGACGCGAGCCCTGGAACTGACAGCGACCACCAACGTACTGGCCAAGCCAGTAGACAAAGCGGACGCGGATGCCGCAGCGTCGGCCGTTGTGGCGGAGAAATATCTGATCTCTGTAGCTCGAACCGGAGTGGACCCGGCCGGGAACCATGTCGACCTGAAGATGCGGGCGCGCTACCAGACGCTCTTGGCAGCGCTGGAAGATTCACAACGGACCATGCGCGATCAACACGCACTGCCAACGCTGGCCGGACTGATGGCGCTGGTGAAGTCGCAATCGAAGATTTCAGAGCGGAAGTCGCTGATTTACTTTACCCAGAACCTGCAGATGGATACGGCCGCCAAAGAGATGATCAAGACGGTGACCGGGGTGGCAAACCAGGCGGGCGTGAGCGTGTATGTGGTCGACATGGACGCGCTGAACTCCGCAGGGCGGCATGAGATGCAAAATGCGCTGCTGAACGGACAGGCCCCGTACAGCTCGCTGCCGGTGGCGAATGGGCCCGTGCCGCAAGCTGGAACGAGCATTCCTTCACAACAACAGCAAGCATTCCCTGCCACGGCACCCGGAGCCATGGGGATGGCAACGGACTTCATGCGGAACGGCTTTGAGGATACGAAGGATCCGTTGGGGTCAAACAAGAGCCCCCTGGCCGACCTGGCGAAGAATACAGGCGGCGCTTACATTGACGCGCAGGGAAGCCTGAAGAAGCCACTGGAACAGATGCTTCAGGACATGACGACGTACTACGAGGCGGTTTACGTTCCGCCGATCAAGGACTACGACGGCTCTTTCAGGACGATCACGGCAAAGTCGGTTCGGGCTGGACTGGACGTGAAGACGAAGACGGGCTACTTTGCGGTAGCGCCGGGCGCTGAGACCGGAATTCGGCCGTTTGAAGTTCCGCTGATGAAGGTGCTGAAGCAACCCGAGCTGCCAAACGACGTGATGTTCCACGCGACGGTTGTGCGGGCCGGCGACCTGCCGGATGGAAACGAGAGTTCGGTAGCTGTGGAAGTGCCGGTGAGCGAGTTGCAGACGAAAGATGACACGCACACCAACCTGTACACTGCGCACGTTTCGATCGTGGCGGAGATCAAGGATAAGAACGGATTAGTGATTGAACACTTCGGCGAGGATATTTCGAAGCGCGGCTCGCTGGACTCGAGCGACAAGGGCAAGTCGGAAGTGATAACGATGCAGCGGCACTTTATGTCGTCGCCGGGTCAGTACACGATGGACGTGGCCGTACTTGATCAACTGAGCGGCAAGTCGAGCGCGAAGCGAATTCCTTTTGTGATTCCGGACCCTGCGGCGGGGACAGGACCGGCGCTAAGCGATATGGTGCTGGTGAGGAAGATGGACGCCTACGATGAAGAGTCAGACCCGACCGAGCCGCTGAGATATGAAAAGGCCAAGGTAACGCCGAATCTGGTGGGACTTGTTCCGCATGACACCAAGCAGGTGTCGATGTTTGTGATTCTGCATCCGGACCCGAAGGCGACGGATCCGCCGGTGCTTGAGATGCAGGTGATTCACAACGGCAAGCCGGGGCGGCGGGTGCCTCTGCCGCTGAAGAAGGCGACAGACGCAGAAGCGGTGCCGTATCTGGCTTCGTTCCCGAATTCGCTTTCACCGGGGTTTTACCAGGTGAAGGCAACACTGACGCAGGGTGGGAAGTCGGCTGAGCAGTCGATTGATTTCACCGTGATGGGCAACGGAGCGACCATGGCGGCGACAAACGATGGGTCGGCCGATACGAGTCTGCAAGCTGCAACGGAAGTGGACCCGACGCTTGGGGGTCATTTGGCGATCTCTGTGCCATCGAGCGCGATCCAGCCGCCCACGCAGGAAGAGGTGGATGTGCTGATCGCGGATGCGCGGAAGCAGGCCGTGAACTATGCCGAGTCGCTGCCGAATTTCCTTTGTGTAGAGGTGACGAACAGGTCAATTGACCAGATGGGGACTGGCGATTGGCGGCATCGGGATACGATTGCCGAATTGCTGCGCTACCAGGACAAGCAGGAGACGCGTACAACGCTGGAGGTAAACGGGACCGCGGCGAGCGCCGATCGCGACGCAATGCTGGTAAAGCAGTCAGCGTTCTCAAGCGGAGAGCTGGGTGGAGTGCTGAAGGCAGTGTTCGATCCGAAGGCGCAGGCCGAGTTCAAGTGGCGAGAGACGGACACACTGGGCAACGGTACAGTGCAGGTATTTACGTACCATGTGCCAGACGCAAATTCAGAGTTCTTCATCACCGGCTCGAACAACCTGGAGATCAAGGTTGCTTTCCACGGCCTGGTGTTCATCGATACTGCGACACACAGCGTGCGACGGGTGACGCTGATTGCGGAGGATATTCCGAAGGATTTTCCGACGCACAGCTCCGCGATGGCGGTGGATTATGACTACGTTGTGATCAACACGCACGACTACCTGGTGCCAGTGAGCGCAGAGGTGAGCCTGCGGCAAGGCAAGCACGAGGCGGTGATGAACACGATGGAGTTCCGCAACTATCGCCGGTACGGTTCAAACCTGCGCATCCTCGAGGGCCAGCAGGAGCAGAACCCGTAGTGAACGGGGAGTGATCCTGGGGGGGCGGGGACGAGTTCCCTGCCCCTCTTTTCGTTTGGGGGCCAGGCGTGGAGGGTTAGCGGGCGGCAGATGAGGTGCTTTATTCTTAGAGCGATGCGAAAAGTGTGTGCAGGAATCCTTCTGTCAGGTGCGGGATGGTTGCATGGGCAACAACCGGCGCCGACCGCGGGAGCAGATGAGCATTTGCGCAATGGTGTTGAGGCGCAGCGGCGCGGGGATGAGACCACCGCGATCAATGAATATCGGATGGCGCTGGCGATCGAACCAGGACTGCTGGAGGCGCGGGCCAACCTTGGGGCAGCGCTGGCTGAGGCGGGGCAGTTTGACTCGGCAATCGAGGAAGACAATAAGGCGCTGGCGCAAGCTCCGGGGAACATTGCATTGAAGAAGAACCTGGGGCTGGCTTACTACAAGAAGGGCGACATGGCGCATGCGCGGACCGCGTTTGAGGCGGTTCATGCGGCGCGGCCTTCTGACCTGAGTACGGCAGTGCTGCTGGGGTACGCCGACATCAAGCTGGAGAAGGGCGCGGAAGCTGCGGCGATGCTGACACCGCTGGAGCCGGGCCACGAATCGAATATGGATTTCGAATACGTTCTGGCCTATGCGCAGATCCTGGCTGGTAAGCAGACGGAGGGGCTGCCGCGGATGGAGAAGGTGGCGAAGGCGACTCGCTCTGCCGATGCGTATTTCATTGCGGGATCAGCGCGGTTGCCACGGCGGGAGTTCAAGGAGGCGCGGGCCGATTTGGACGCGGCACTGGAGCTGAATCCGAACTTGCCCGGGCTCTGGACGCTGGCGGGGCAGGCGCGGGACGCATTGGGCGATACGGATGCCGCGCTGCCTGCGTTTGAGCAAGCACTACGGCAAGACCCGAAGGACTTTATAGCCAATCTTTACCTGGGCACGATGAAGCTGAAGCAGAGGGATCTGGACGGCGCGAAACCGCTGCTGACGCTGGCGGTTCAACTGCAACCGACCATGCCTCAGGCGCGCTTCCAGATGGCCAAGCTGAACTCAATGACAGGACACTATGCGGAGGCGGCGGCAGCGCTCGAGGATCTGGTGAAGAACGAGCCGAAGTGGCTTGATCCGCATATTGAGCTGGCGGCGCTCTACTACAAGCTGCACCGCCCGGAAGATGGGGCCCGGGAGCGGGCGATTGTGGAGCAGATTGAGGCACAGCAACAGAAGGCTGGTCCGCAAAGCAAGTAGCACTGCGCGACCGATGAACTATCCTAGAAGACATGCGATTGAGCTGGCTATTGCTGATAGCGGCGGGACTACAGGCTGGTTCGGGCCAAACTGCGAGCCCTCTTGCGACCAACGCGGATGCAGGCATGCAAGCCCATCTGAACCAGGGGATGGAGTACTACAAGAAGGGCGATCTGGCCCATGCGCGGGCCGAGTTTGAAGCGGTGCACACGGCGCTGCCCAATGACCTGAGGGCGGCCATCCTGCTGGCTTACACCTACAACAAGATGGACCGAGCGCAGGAAGCGGTGGATTTGCTTTCTCCGCTGGAAGCGGGCAACGAGGCGAACGGCGAGCTTGAATACGGGCTGGGTTATGCGCTGATCCAGACAGGGCAATGGAAAGAAGGCGTGTCCCGGCTGGAGAAGATGGCGGCGGCGACGCACTCAGCCGAAGCGTGGATGCTGGCCGGCGCGGCGCGCCTTAACAACGTGCCGCCGAGCGATGCGAGGGCGGATCTGGACGCCGCGGTGAAGCTGAATCCTTCGATTCCGGGACTCTACACGATGGATGCGCAGGCCCACTATGCGATGAGCGAGGCGGACAAGGCGATAGCGGCCTATGAGGCTGCACTTAAAGCGAATCCGATGGACTTCACGGCGAACCTGGACCTGGGAAACATCCTGCTGGACAAGGGAGAGCTTGAGAAGGCGAAGCCGCTGCTGGAGCTGGCATTTCAGCTTGAGCCGGGATTTCCCCGGGCGCGGCTGGAGATGGCCAAGGTGAAGGAGATGTCGGGCAGTTATGCAGAGGCCGCAACGATCCTTGAGGGGTTGGTGAAGGCGGAGCCTAAGTGGCTTTCGCCCCATTGGGAGTTGTCGATGGTCTACGTCAAGCTGAATCGCCTGGATGATGCCAAGCGGGAGCGGGAGATCGTAAAGAAGCTGCAAATTGAGCAGAGCGACCAAGGCACACAGAAGTAGAGGGACCAGCAGGGATTGAGGGCGCGGGAGCGGAGGCCGGTTCCGCGCCCTGGTTATTGGGCGAGTCAGATTGCGTGACGGACAGTGGCGGGGCGGGAAAAGAGTCTCAAGAGTTCCAGGTCTGGGTTTCCAGGCCCTTCAACGGGCTCGGGGCACGGTGTGGGACACCGCGCACAACGGTGTCGGGGAAAGCGTCCCTCGGGGGCTAAAGCCCGGCGTCGATTTGGCGGGGTTTGCGGCACGACTGCGGCGCCAAATGGGTTTTTCAGCAAGCTGTAAAGTCGTGCCCTTTCAAAACTGGATGAAAAAGAAGGGGTGGCACGAGGCCACCCCTTCGGTTGATTCAGCTACAGGTCGCTTAGAAGTAGTACTTGGCCGCGAACTGCATCCAGCGATAGCCGGACTTGCTGGAGGGGATACCGGTGGTAACCCCGTTGGAGTTGAAGACCTGCGTTGAGCCCGTGCTGGTGCCGTAGAAGGTCAACTGGTTGTCGGATGTTCCGTTCTGGCCGAAGAGCGCGTTCGGGTGATTCAGCCAGTTGGTTGCCGAGATGCGGATTTCTACGCGCTGCGCGTCGGTGACGCGGAACGCCTTGAATATCGCCAGATCGCTTCCGACGTAGTGCGGGTTCCTGATGTAGGGCCAGATGGTTTGTCCATTCTGTCCATAGGTGGTTGAGGTGGGTCCCATGCCTGCCGTGAAGCAGTTGGGGTTGAAGTACTGGCCCTTGCTCAGACCCTTGCGAGGATCGCATACGAGGACCGGCTGGAGGCCGTTTGCGTACTGGCCGGAACCAAGCCACGTTGCGTAGCCGATGGACTGTGTCTGGTATCCACCGACCCAGGCAGGTGTTGCACCAGGGAGGTTGTAGATCTGATCCTTGGAGCGGTCGTTGACAGTAGGGTTCTGGCCGAACGTATCGAAGTTGGCGTTCATGTTGACACTGCCAGCCTGATATGGAGAGCCATCTTCGTAGGTGGTGTAACCGGAGACTTGCCACCCGTTGACGACCCCCTCCAGGATTGCGCTGTTGTGGATTGGCTTGGGCAGCTTGTAGCTGAACGAAACGTTAAAGACCTTTGTGTGGTCGTATGCAAGCTGGCCGTAGTTGGCGCCCAGTCTGTACGGGTCCACCGTCGAGCCGTTGCCGTTACCGTTCGAGCTGTCGTTGTCACGCGTGCCAAGGACTTTGCCGAAGGTGAAGTTGGTGAACAGGTACAGGTTGCCGGACTGCTTCTGAGCCGAAACCTGCAGTGAGTTGTAGTTGGCGAAGCCACCATGGGTCAGGGTGGTGACGTTGCCGTAGTTGATGAGCGGACGATAGTCGCCGCCGTTGAAGCTGGGCGCGTTCACATCCGTCGTGTTGAGTGGGCATCCAGTGGTAGAGCCAGCCGCCGGCGGACCGCAAGGAGCCGGGTTTGTGAACTTACCTGTGATGGGGTCAGCTTCCTTGAAGTAAGCGCCGTAGGGAATCTGGTTGACGCTCGACTCGCTGGTGCTGCCGCTGAGGTACTGGTTACGGCTTGCGCTACCGACGTAAGAAACCTCGGTAACAATGTGGGAAGGCAGTGCCTGTGCCACGCCGAAGCTCCAGGTATCGGCATACGGGACCCTGTTGTCACCCAGCTTTTCAGCCGAGGGGCTCGATCCGTTCTGCGAAGTGCCGGTGGGAACCGCAAGTTGCTGATTGACCCATGCAGTACCGCCGGAGTTCTTGACCTGAATGAGGCCGTTGTTGATGTTGTAGCCCTGGTTCAGGCCACCGAAACCACCGAGGCCGACGTTGCCGGTACCGTAGCTGAAGGAGCCGAGCGGGCCACCCATAGCGTTGCTGCCGTCGTTTCCGGAGAGCTGGTACTGGTAGATGCCGAAGCCGCCGCGGACGACCGTTTTACCGGTGCCGAAGACGTCATAGGCTACGCCGAGGCGCGGGTTATAGGTGAAGAGCTTGCTAGGCCAGCCGGACAGCGGAATGCTGGGCATGATCGAGTGCCAGACGATGCCGGTGTCAGCAGGAGCGGGGCTGGTGTTGACGTAGGTTGCCGGATCCCAAACCTGCGAACCCGTCTTGGTGTACCACTGGCCGATGTGATCGGCGCGGAGGCCATAGTTGAGGGTGATCTTGCGGTTGACCTTCCAGGAGTCCTGCGCCCAGAGAGACCACTGATGCCACTGGATGTCGAGGTTTGGAACAGAGCTTTGCTCGCTGTATCCATCCTGACGGCCCATGAGGCGATCAAGGGTTTCGTTGTAGGTGGAGGTGTTGCTGTAGCTGGCCACCGTGAAGTCGCCGTTCTGGCCATTGCTGGTGGACTGGATGTTTTCCTGCGTATCCCAGTACATGCCAGCCTTGATGGAGTGGGTACCAACGATCTTGGTGAAGGTATCGCTGATGTTCGGAGCCTTGGCCGTCTTGCCGAAGCTGCTCTTGCCGTAGAGTCCGCCGTCGTACTGGTTCTGACCAGCGTCACCGATCCAGGTGATACCGTCAGCCCATCCGCCGCCGAAGTCAGGGATGCTGTCAACGTCGTGGGAAGAGCCGAAGAGGCTCTCAGCCGGGAAGCCGAGCGCTTTGCGGCTAACCGCACCGGGCTTGGCCAGGCTGATGTCGTTGATGAATTCTGCTTCAGCGAAGACGAATTCGTTGGTGGTGCTGGCGCTGAACACGTGAGTGTAGTTAGCCAGGTAGACGTGAGCCGTTTCAACACCGACCGGCTGGCCGGGGTAAGGAACGGTCCATTCAGGCGCCCACCAGATGGACAGAGGATGATTGTCGTTTTCTGTCTGATAGGTGTAGGAGCCCCACAGCTTGTTGTTGTCGTTGAAGGAGTAGTTCACCTTGCCGGTAACTTCCCAGCGATCCTGGGGAGTGGCGGGCGAGTAGACAAAGTTGTTCCAGCCATTGGCTGCGTTGGGCGTGGCGTTTGCCTTCGGGTTCAGGCTGGTAACGAGAACGCCGAGCGGGTCAAACGATGTGGACAGGTTCGGAATCTTACCCGCGGGGTAAGTACCGGTCCAAGGTGTGAGGCCTTTGTTGCAACCCTGCCAGCCGTTATCGCCGCCGTTGCAAGGCAGAGCGTATGCGCCGGGGTAGATGTTGAGGACGGTTGAGGGTACGCCGAGGTTGTTGAAGTCGCCGTTGACCTGGCCGGGGTTCTGGCCGATTTCAGCGTCGCCCGTCTGCGTGGGAACGTTCATGGACACAGCCGAGTTATAGGGGTGCTGAATCATCTTTTCGTAGCCGACCCAGAAGAACAACTTGTCCTTGTTCTTGTTGAAGCCGGGGAAGAAGATCGGTCCGCCGACGTTGCCGCCGACGTAGTAGTAGTAGGACGGGGAGATGGTGTTCGCTGCGGAAATCGAAGCGGGAGTCGCTCCGGGCTTCCCTGCTGCACCAGCTTCCTCGATCGATTTATTGTTCCAGTCATTGGCAAACCCGGCGTGGCTGTCGCGAGCATAGAGATAGCCTTCACCGTGGAACTTCTGACCGCCGCTCTTAGAGAACGCCTGGAGGACCGCGGGGCCCTTTGCGTACTCAGCGCCGTAGGAAGCCGACATGAACTTAACGCTGTCGGTCATATCCTGGTTGATGTTTGCGATCTGCGTACCGGCGTTGCCTGGATCGACGAGCATTGCGCCGTCGAGCATGACAGCGGTGGAACCGTAGGGCTGGGTGCCGTTCGCGGAGAACGTTCCGGCAGGGCCGTTGTTGGTTCCGGTTGCGATGCCGTTGTTGCCGAAGCTGTTGCCAGCGCCGCCACCATTGTTGAAGGTGACGCCAGGCATGAGCTTGACGAGTTCGGCAGCGTTACGACCGGTGAGGATTGAGGTGTCAACGAGTTCGTTGTTGAGCTGCGCGCTGACTTCAGCGGTGTCGACGGGGACTTCAGCGTCGGCGCCGGAGACGACCGTGACAGCAGCGGTAGCGGCGCCCACCTTAAGGTGGATGTTCGCAACCGTACGGCTATCGCCCTGGTTCAGGACAACGCCGGTTTCCTCCCAAGGAGAGAATCCCTCGGCAGTAATGTTGACGGAATAAGACCCGGGAATCAGTGCGGTTACCGACCAGAAGCCCTGACCATCGGCTTTGGTGGAGCGTACGTCGCCCGATGCCTCATTCTTGACGATGACCTTGGCGCCTGAGATGCGGGCGTCTTTTTGGTCAGCGGCGATGCCACTCAAGGTCGCAGTGATGTTCTGCGCCTGAGACATGGTGAAGGACAGAAGCATGACTGGTAGAAGCAGCCATGGAATCCGGCCTAACCATTTCCTTGTTGAAAGCATGTATTGCCTCCTGAATTTTGGTTCTGTTCTGATTCCCGACACCGGCACGCACTCCGCGACTTCCGAGAACCGGCGCCTGGAATCTGATTTTGTAATCTGGGTACCGATATCACACCGAATATAGAACTTGCAAACGATTTTTTCCTCCAACTTTTGATTGAGTAACCCGATTTAGTAAACCATTGATTAAGAACGATTTGCCGGATATGTATCTTTTTGGTACCGGTTCCATGGAAGATGCCGTCCGGGGGCTTTTTGATGAGACTTAATCGATTCACCTTGCGAATTGAGGGGCTCGCGGGCTGGGAGGGGCGGTTGCCAGGCCGAAGAGGCGGCAGGGATGGCTGAAGGACGTGTCCCTGGCCTGGCTGAACCGAGCATGGGGCTGGACCTAGCCGCCGGAAAGAGGAAGGACGAGCGCGCCGAGTGCGCTTCGATTGGTTTGGGCGCCTTGGCGGCGGACTTTGATGGAGCGTTTCTGTTTGGGGGCGTCGTTGCGGAGCGGCGAGGGCGGCTGGTGGCGATTCACGATCGCGATTGCATGATCACGATATCTTGTTCGCCGTGCTGATCGAATTCAAAGATGGGGAGCTGGCGCCCATCTTCTCTACGATGCAGGTGCGGAAGGACTGAGGGCCGGTCAGGGCTTTGTGGGTTGCGCAGGCTGATCGTGGGCGAGCAGATCACTTAATTTGAGGGCCTGGGGATTGGCTGGCTCAAGGCGCAGGGCTGTAGCGACGGCCTGACGCGCTTCGTCGAGCTGGCCGGTGGCAGCAAGTGCGGCGGAGAGATCGATCCAGGCTTCGACCCATTCGGGAGCAGCCTTAACGGCGGCGCGGAAGTGGATGGCTGCGGCGTCGGGATCGCCGTTGCGATCGAGCAGATAGCCGAGCTGCCGCTGCGCCGCGGCATGGGTGGGATCGAGCTTGACGGCTTGCTCGAGCTGGGCCTGCTCGCCGGCGAGATCGCCTGATTGATGCAGTGCAACCGAGAGCTTGTACTTGTAGTTGGCGTCGTCGGGCGCCTTTTCAACACCCTCGCGATAGTGGAGGATTGCTTCATTGAGGTCGCCGGCATCGAGATCCTTGTCGCCTTGTTTGACGGCAGCAACGGCCTCGACTTGAGCCGCGGCGGCTTTTTTCAACTGCTGATAGGTTTCAATCTCGCGCTTCGATCCTTCACTGTCGCCTATTCCGCGCAGAGCCTTGGCCAACTGGAAGTGGACCTCGGGGACCGACTCGCCGAGAGCCATGGATTTTTCGAGTTCGTCCCTGGCTTTTTGCCACTCGCTGAGGAAGACGAGGGTGATGCCGAGGTTGTAGTGAAGGTTGTAGTCGTCGGGGCGGAGCTCGACGGCCTGCTGGAAATGGACACGCGCCTGGGTGTAGTCACCGTCGGTCCGCTCGAGGACACCGTTGAGGTAGAGGACATCAGGATCATGAGGGCGCTGGGCGAGCAGCTTTGGGCCAAGCGGACGGGCGTCGTCGATGTGGAGGCTGGAAACCAGGGTTCGGAAGAGGAGGAGTTCGATGTCCTGGTCGCCGGGGTGGTAAACGAGGGCCTGGCGGAGGAGCTTGATGGCGTCGTCATAGCGGAGCTGGCGACCAAGCACTGTAGCGAATGCTTTGGCGAGTAGCACAGACTTGGGATTGGCCTTGAGGCCTTCTTCGAGCACCTTGTTGGCCTGTTCGGGGTAATTGAGAAGGCCATAGGCACGGGCGAGGTTGATGGTGAGCGGCTCAGTCCGGGGAGCGGGGTCGAGGAGCGCGATGACACCACGGTAGTCTTTGCGGGCGAGGAGGTCAGCGCTGAGGCCTTCGAGTGCAGGCGTGGAAGCGGGATCGATGGCGAGAGCCTGTTTCCACTGCTCTTCGCCTTCGTCATTCTTGCCGGCGCGGTCAAGGAGTTCGGCAAGAACGAGGTGAGGCTTGATGACTTTGGGATCGAGGCGAGTGGCCTGCTGGAGCTGTTCGATGGCGTCGGGCTCATGGCCGGCCCCGAAAAGGGCAAGGCCAGTGAGGAAGTGGAGCTGTGCGGACGAGGGGTCACGCTTGAGAGCGGACTGGAAGATGTCAATGGCGCAACCGAACTTGTTGCGGCTGGCGTACCAACTGCCGAGGAGGACGGCGCTATCCGTGGTGGGATGCGTGGCGAAACTGGCGACAAGTTGCTGCGGGCCGGCGCAGGCGGGTTTGGCGGGTGTTGTGGGTGGTGCAGCGAAGGCGGGGATGGTGATACATGCGCTGACGGCCAACAAAGTCCAGGATTTTACCGATCGAACGAGGGCCGACATTGAGGGAATCTCCAATAGAGAAGAATAGCGTAGCGTGGTAGCGGTTGGCGCGGTGAGCGGACTTGAAACGGTTTGTGAATTGGGGGCCAAACGGGAGAATTAGCGGGAGTTGAAGCTAGGCAGAATCGAGGTGGAACCTGATAATGGAGGGAGCGGCATTCCGAATCGAACCTCAGGAGCTATAGACCGCGTTGATTTTGCGACATATGCGGCACGATCTGCCGCGTTGGATTGTGCCGAACAAAAAAACTATCTTGCGATGATTTTAAAAGGGGACCGTCCCTACGGGACTCGCGGCCTTCTGCTGATCCGACTTCCCCACGCTGAAGCGCGGGGCTAACAAACATTGCGCCGACGGCGCGCACGAGGTCCCCCCTTCTAATGCAAACGGAAACTGAGCAAACCAAAACTGCGGGGGCGGCGCTGGAGCCAACGGCGAAGAGGAAGATCTGGAAGACGCCGTACTTTCGCTATGGCGTGAGCCTGCTGGTGCTGGCGCTGCTGCTGAGGTTCATCCCTTTTCATAAGGTGCTGGCAACCATCAGGTCAGTTCCGCCGACGGTGGCGCTGGCGGTTCTCGGCTGCTACCTGATGGTGCACCTGCTGGGCGTGCAGAAGTGGCGGATGATGATCAACCTGGCGGGAGCTGGGCTCAGGTTTCCGCAGGCGCTGCGGTGCTACTACTGGGGGCTGTTCGGGAATATCTTTCTTCCGTCGCTGGTGGGCGGGGACCTGGTGCGGGCGGGGATGGCGTTCTTCTTTGCGCGGTCGAAGCCGGCGGTGGTGCTGGGCAGCCTGATGGACCGGATGCAGGACATGGGCAGCCTGCTGGCGGTGGCGCTGATCGGTGTGGCACTGATCCCGGGGAACACGGACGCGCGGACGCGAAACATTTTGTGGATCACGGCGGGGTTCCTTGTGACGGTGGGGCTGGCGGGAGCGGCGGTGCTGTTCCTGGTACCGGTGAAGAGGTTCAGCTATAAGCGGCGAAGGACGCTGGTAAAGGTGCGGCACGGGGCTCGGTCAATGTGGCGAAGGCCGCAGGTGATGGTTCTGTCGTTCTCTCTGGGCGTAACGCTGCAGGCGGGACTTTGTGCGATCAACTGGTGGCTGGGCGATGTGACCGGGCTGCATGTAAGCCTGGCGGCGTGGCTGTTTGCATGGCCGCTGGCAAAGCTGACGTCGCTGTTTGGATTTACGCAGGGAGGCCTGGGCGTGCGCGAGGCAACGCTGGTGTTCCTGCTGATGCCGTTTGGAGCGCCGGGCGTGAAGACGCTGGCGGTCGGCTTGACGTTTCAGGCGGTTTTGATGACGGGCGGATTGATTGCGGGCGGAATCGCCATGGCGATGGGACGGCTTGAAGGGTTGAAAACAACTGGGAGGCAGGCATGACGAAGGAATTACCCCACGTAGTGATTCTTGGCGCGGGACCGGCAGGGGTGGGGGCCGCCTATCAACTGGTGAGCAAAGGACTGGCACGCGTGACGGTGCTGGAGGCGCATGATCGAGTGGGCGGCAACGCGTCGAGCTTTGAGCTGGACGGCGTCTACTGCGATCACGGTAGCCATCGACTGCACCCGGTAGCAGAGCCAGAGATCATGGCGGACCTGAAGAAGCTGCTGGGCGACGATCTGCTACTGCAGAAGAGACGTGGGCGGATTCTGATGCAGGGGAAGTGGATTGGCTTTCCGCTGAAGCCAATGGGCCTGCTGATGGGCGTGCCGAAGAGCTTTGCTCTGAGCGTGGCTGGGGACATGGCGAAGAAGGTGTTCAAGCGCAGCGCAGGAGAGCCGAAGAGCTTTGCCGAGGCGCTGACGACGGGCCTGGGGCCGACGATGTGCAAGGAGTTTTATTTCCCGTACGCGCGGAAGCTGTGGGGCGTTGCGCCGGAGGATCTGTCGCCGGTGACGGCGCAGAGGCGCGTGGCCGCGGGATCGTTTGGCAAGCTGCTGAAGAAAGTAGCGGGGCAGATTCCGGGACTGAAGTCGCCGCTGGCGGGGAAGTTCTATTACACAAAGCGCGGCTTCGGAATGTTCTCAGAGTGCTACTACAAGGCCGCGGAGAAGCTGGGAGTGGAGTTCAAGTTTGGCGCGCGGTTCAGCGGGTTGGATCGCGAGGGGAAGGGCATTCGCGCGATTCGCTACACGCAGGGCGGAGTGGAGCACACGATTGAGACTTCGATTGTGTGGTCGACGATTCCGATCACGATTTTGCTGAAAGGCATGAATCCCGCGCCGCCAGCCGCGGTGCTGGAGTCGGCGACGAAGACTCCGTTCCGCGGAATGATTCTGATTTACCTGGTGCTGGAAGCGAACCAGTACAGCACGTTTGATGCGTACTACTTTCCTGAGGAGTCGATGCCGGTTTCGAGGATCTCGGAGCCGAAGAACTTCAGCTCTGCGACGCAGCCGAAGGGACGGACAGTGCTGTGTGCCGAGTTGCCGAACGACCCGGGATGCAAAGAGTGGGGCATGAGCGACGAGGAGTTGGGCAAGAACCTGTGCACATGGATTGAAGCCGCAGGGTTGCCCAAGCTGCCGAAGCTGGTGAAGACTGTGACGCGACGGTTGGGGCAGGCATACCCGGTGTACAAGCGCGGATTTGAAGAGCATTTTGACCGAATCGACAAGTGGATTCCCGAAGTAGAGGGGCTGCTGACGCTGGGGCGGCAAGGGCTGTTTGCGCACGACAATACGCACCACACGCTGGCGATGGCGTATGCTGCCGTGAGTTGCATGGACGCGGAGGGGAACTTTGACCGCGTGAAGTGGGCCGAGCATCGAAAGGCGTTCGAGTCGCATGTCGTTGAAGACTGATTCGGGAGCGAGCGGAGCATCTGACACGGGAAGGTGGCTGCGCGTCTGCTCGTATGAGGATCGGGCGATGGGGATGGACAGCCTGATTCTGATGGGCGAGTCGCTGTGCGGCGTGGACAAGGCGGTGTCGCTGCACCTGACGGTTCCGGATGCGCCTGCAAACGTGAGGGAGTGGGCGGCGACCCGGCCTGAGGTGGAGCTCTCGACGGAGAAGCTGCCCGAGCTGAGCGGCTGGAACATCAAGCCGTCATTGCTGCTGCAAGAGCTGGACGCGGGCTGGGAAGCGCCGCTGTGGCTGGACAGCGACATGATTGTGTCGCAGCCGATTTCGAAAGTGGTGCAGAGGTATTCGAGTACGGCGCTGCTGCTGGCCGAGGAGTGGACGGATGCTCCGCCGCTGGCGATTGCCGAAGGCTGGGGATTGAAGTCGAAGCGGCCGATCAGCGTGGTGAACAACTGCTTTGTGCGGGTGACGCAGGCGCACCGGCCGATGCTGGAGCGGTGGCTGGAGATGCTGCACGACGAGCGCTATCGCGCAGCACAGGCTCTGCCCTACGACCAGCGGCCGAAGCACTTTCTGCACGATGGATGGCCGCTAATTGCGTTGCTGGAGAGTGAGGAGTTTGCGGATGTGGAGTATGACTTCATTCGGCGGAATGGGGAGATTGCGCAGTGCGCCGGATCGTCGGGATATCGGCCTACCCATCGGATTATGGATGTGTTTCGCGGGCTGCCTGCGCTGATTCACGGGCTGGGGCGGAAGCCGTGGGAGCCGACGACTGGGAGCGGGGCGCAGAAGATGCTGCTGGACCTGGCTACGGATGTTTCGCCGTATGTATTGGCGTCGCGCAGGGTGGCGATGAAGCTGGGGATGAAGCCTGAATGGACCGAAGCGCGAACGCTGCCAGGGAAGGTGCTGCGCGGCGTGACAGGCGGACACCCGGGAATGGCGGGGCTGCCGCTGGCGATTCTGCATTCGGTGGAGATGCGGGTGAACCGGATGAGAGGGATTGAGACGAAGTAGGCGGAAGAGAATGGCCTCCCACATGATCATTTTGGTTTGGTGTAGGACGGGCGGGCGGAGGTTCGTTGTCTCCCACCCTAAACGCAAAGAACGCGTTTAGGATGGGGCACCCAGCATCATCGGTTTGGTGTGATTTGGTCTAGGACGGGCGGGCGGAGGTTCGTTGTCTCCCACCCTAAACGCAAAGAACGCGTTTAGGATGGGGCACCCAGCATCGTCGGTTTGGTGTGATTTGGTGTAGGACGGGCGGGCGGAGGTTCGTTGTCTCCCACCCTAAACGCAAAGAACGCGTTTAGGATGGGGCACCCAGCTTGTTTCTGAGCGCGAACTAGTGCGAGGCGAGTTGGCGGAGTTGGCGCAGGAAATTACGGAGGCCGATGTAGGCGGTGCCGACGGGTGTGAAGAGCCGGTCGAAAGGTAGTGAGGCGGGGGAGAATGAATCGCGCAGGTAGTAGGTGTCGAGGCGGGGAAGGTCCATCGGGTTTGGTCGAGCGGGCTGGTTGGGATGGGCGGGCAAGAAGCTGAGGGTGGTGCCGACGGCGAGTTCGAAATAGCGGCTGGCGATCTGCTGGACCTGAGTGTTTGAGGCGCCGTAGGGATAGGCGAGCCAGCGGGCGGGGCGGCCGAGGCGCTGCTTGATCTGGCCTTGGCACTCGCGCAGTTCGCGCTCGCAGTCATCCGGGGCGAGGTGGGTGAGGTCGGGGTGATTGACGGTGTGCGCGCCAAGAGTGATGGCTGGAGGCAGCGCGGCCGCCTGGTCCCAACTCATGAGCGGAAGGACGCTGGCCTTGTCGTAGGATTGGCCGGGCCAGTTGTTCTGGCCACCGCAGTAGCTGGAGACGAGGAAGATGGTGGCAGGAAAGTTGTGCTCGGCGAGGACCGGGATGGCGTGGTCGATGAGGTTGGCGAAGCCGTCGTCGAAGGTGATGGCTACGGAGCCGGGCGTGGTGAGGACCTGATCGAGAGGTACGACGGGGATGGCTGCCGCTGCGAGGAAGTCCATGTGGCGGCGGAAGGTAGCTGGAGGCATGGAGATGACCGAGCCGGAGTCGTCGATGGAGTGATAGGTGAGGATTGCGGATCGGCTGGGCTTGATCACGATTTCAGCGTAGGTTAAGGCGGTGAGCAGGGTCAATGACGGAGACAGATGCAATGCGGTGTCGGGTATTCTGGTGGGGCGAGAGTAACCCGCAACTACGGAGGCAGCTTTGCCGATTGACGCAGAACAAGAAGTGTCTGTGGTGATTGCCGCGATTGTGGGGGCAAAGTTTCTGGACGAGTGCCTTGGATCGCTCGAAACGCAGGCGAAGAAGACGGGCGCGGAGACGATTGTGGTGGCGTGCGGGACGGCCGAGTTCGCGGGGGAAATTGCGGAGCGGCATCCATGGGTAAGGGTGATTCATCGGCCTGAGAGAGAGAGCGTTCCGACGCTGCGCAGCCACGGCGTGGAGGCAGCGCAGGGCAGGATTATCGCAATCATCGAAGAACATTGCGTGGCCGCGCCCGACTGGCTGGAGCGCGCTCTGGAGGCGCACAGCAAGGGCGAGTACGGAGCAGTTGGCGGGCCGGTGGCGCCGCAGGATTATGACCGGCTGCGTGACTGGGTGGTGTACTTTTGCGAGTACAACAACCAGATGCCTCCATGGCAGGATGGCGAGACGACGAGCCTGGGGAGCGCGAACATTGCGTACAAGCGCGAGGTGCTGCTGCGCTACAAAGACCTGCTGCACACGGGTTATTGGGAGGCAGGGCTGCACTGGCGGATGCTGGCGGACGGGATCAAGTTTCGTGCCGCGCCGAAGATGGTGGTGTACCACTGCGGGCCGTTCAATTTTGGGTATTACCTGGAACAGCGGTTCTGGTTCAGCAGGGCCTTCTCGAGCGCGCGCGGGCTGACTGCGGCGAAGAAGTTGGTGTATATCTGCCTGTCGCCGCTGCTGCCGGTGCTGCTGGCCGTGCGCATGGCGCAGCGCGTGGTGAAGCAGAATTGCCATGTTGCCAAGTTCATTCAGATTTTGCCGCTGCTGGTTCCGGTGCTGCTGGTCTATGTGACCGGCGAAGTGGTGGGCTATGTGGCCGGGCAGGGCGATTCCCTGCTGAGGGTGGAGTAGCGTGGCAGACGTGGAGCAGCCGGCATTTTCGGTGGTAGTGGCGATTGTGAGCGACACGACGGACAGCGCGGACACGTCGCACCTGGTGCCTTGTCTTGACGCGCTGCTGGGGCAGGCGGATGCGCCGACGATGGAGATCGTCGTGCCCTATCACGCGGCGGTGCGAGGCATTGCGGAGGTCGAGGGCCGTTACCCGCAGGTGAAGTTTTTGAACGTGACGGACCTGAAGACTTACAGCGGGCGCAAGAACAGCCGTGAACACCATGACGAATTGCGCGCACGCGGGCTGGCCGTGGCACAGGGGGCGCTGGTGGCGCTGATCGAGGATTGCGGGATTGCGGCGAAGGATTGGGCGGCGCGGATGGTTGAAGCGCACGAGCAGCCGATGGGCGGCGCAGGCGGGGCGATGGAAAACGGTATCGACATGCCACTGAACTGGGCGGTCTATTACTGCGATTTTCTGCGCTATCAGTTGCCGCTGGCGGCGGGCGATGCGTGGACGATCAGCGATGCAAACTGCTGCTACAAGCGGACGGCGCTCGAAGGAATTAGAAGCGTTTGGCGCGAGGTATTCCACGAGTCGTCGATCAACGATGCGCTGCGAGCGAAGGGGGATAAGGCGATTCTTGCGCCGGCTGCAGTGGTTTCGCAGCACCGGCTGGGACTGACGCTGGGGGCCGCACTTAAAGAAAGATATGTTTGGGGGCGGTCGTATGCGGCGAGCAGATCGAAGTTGGCGACGACGGGCAAGCGGCTGTTCTGGGGCGCGTTTTCTCCGGCGCTGCCGGTGTTGATGCTGACGCGGATGACGATGATGGCGTGGAATAAGCGGCGGACGTGGGGCGCGTTTGTGAGGGCGTTTCCGCTAACAGCGATGCTGATTGTGACGTGGTCATTGGGGGAGTTCATGGGCTACATCACGGGCCGGCCGTACTCGGGCGGCGAGGCCGGCGGGGCGCTTGTACGGGGTTCCTCGGAGGCTGCGTAGATGCGCATCGCGGTGGACGCGACCTGCTGGCACAACCGGCGCGGATATGGCAGGCATGCGCGGGCGCTGCTGCGGGCGGTGGTGCGGCTGGACCCGGCGAACCAGTACACGTTGTTTCTCGATTCGACGGACCCGGCAGAGCCTATGCCCGAGGGCTGCGAGGTGCGGGTGAATGAGTCGTCGGTGCCGACGGTGGAGGCTGCGTCGGCGGATGGGCATCGCTCGTTGAGCGATATGGCGCGGCAGGCGCGGGCTTTTTCGTCGAACGAGTTTGACGTGGTGCTGTTTCCGACGATTTACAGTTTTGTGCCGACGTATGGGCGGGCGCGCAAGCTGGTGATGATGCACGATGTGATTGCGGACATGTTTCCCAAGCTGACGGTGCCGAAGTGGACGTCGAGGCTGTTCTGGAATCTGAAAGTGCTGATTGGGCGGATGCAGGCTGATGCGCTGATTACGGTTTCGAACTATTCGCGGGATTGCATCGTGAAGCACTTTGGGACCGATGCGAAGCGCGTGTCGGTGGTGAGCGAAGCGGCGGACCCGATCTTTCGCAGGCTTGATGATTCAACGCCGACGGCGAAGCTGCGCGAGTTGGGATTGGATGGCGATCGCAGGATGGTGGTGTATCTGGGAGGATTCAGCCCGCACAAGAATCTTGAGGAACTGGTGGCCGCATTTGGGCGGACGGCAAAGCGCGAAGATGCGGGCGACCCCATGCTGGTGATGGTGGGCGATACGCATACAGACGCGTTTCACACAATCTTTGAGCGGGTGTCGGCGCTGGTGGAGACGCTGGGGATCAAGGATCGCGTGGTGTTCACGGGGTACCTGGCGGACGAGGATGTGGTGGCGCTGCTGAATCGAGCGACGGTGCTGGTGCTGCCCTCGCTGATGGAGGGTTTCGGACTGCCGGCGGTGGAAGCCGCGGCATGCGGGTGCCCGGTGATCGCGACGAAGGAGAGCCCGCTGCCCGAACTGTTGGGCGAAGGCGGGATTTATATCGAGCCAAATCAGGCGGCAATTGCGAGTGCATTAAGCCAAGTGCTGGCAGACGATGCGCTGCGTGCGCGGATGCGGGAGCATGGGATGGCTGCTGCGCAGAGGCTGACCTGGGACGATGCGGCAAGGCAATTGATTGCCGTGATTCATGGGAACGGGCGTGCCGCATGAGCAGGATTCCCAATCGCCCCCTGAATTTTCTGCACCTGACTACTTTCTATCCGCCTTACAGTTTTGGCGGGGATGCGGTGCAGATCTACCGGCTGTCGCATGCTCTGGCGGACGAGGGACATCATGTGGACGTGGTGCACTGCGTGGACTCCTATCACCTGTTGCATCCGGGGCCGCCACCGCTCGCTTATGAGGAGCACGAAAACGTGGTGCGGCACGAGTTGCGCAGTCCTTTCAAGGGGCTTTCGCCGCTGTTGACGCAACAGATCGGGCTGCCGTTGCTGAAGGGGAAGACGATAGGCGAGGTGCTGCGGTCGAAGGCTTACGACGTGATTCATTTTCATAACGTGTCGCTGCTGGGGCCGGGGATTCTGGAAGTGGAGCCTGCGCAGGGGCAGGCGGTAAAGATCTACACGACGCATGAGCACTGGCTGATTTGCCCGATTCATGTGCTGTGGAAGTTTGACCGCGAGCCGTGCAGGGAGCCGGAGTGCATGAAGTGTACGCTAATGGCGAAGAAGCCGCCGCAGCTCTGGCGGTACACGGGCATGCTGGACCGGATGGCGAAGAACGTGGATCAGTTTGTTGCGCCGAGCCGGTTTACGGCGGGGATGCACGCGGAGCGCGGGTTTTCGCAGCCGGTAGCGCACCTTCCCAACTTTATCGATCGCGTGGACGAGGACTGGAAGTCGCCGGGACCGCGGCCACAGGAGAAGCCGTACTTCCTGTTTGTGGGTCGGCTGGAACTGATCAAGGGATTGCAAACGCTGATTCCGCTTTGGGATCGCGTGCAGGGCCACGACCTGCTGGTGGCTGGGACGGGGAGCTATGAGCCGCAGTTGCGGGCAATGGCAGCGGGGAATGAGAGGATCAAGTTTCTGGGGCCGCTGGGGCAGAAGGAATTGGGCGCGCTCTACTATCACGCGGTGGCTTGCATTATTCCGTCGGTGACCTACGAGACGTTTGGGATGACGAGCGTGGAGGCGTTTGCGCGGAAGACTCCGACGATTGCACGGGACCTGGGCGCGCTGCCTGAGGTGATTGCCGATAGCGGGGGCGGGTTTGTTTACCGCACGGACGATGAGCTGCTGGAGGCGATCGGCAGGATTGCGGGGTCACCGGCGCTGCGCGACGAGCTGGGGCAGAAGGGATACGAGGCGTTTTGCACATGGTGGGATCGCGAGGCGCACCTGGAGCAGTATTTCGGATACCTGGAGCGGAGCGCGGTGAAGAGGTTTGGGAAGGCGCCTTGGCTGGAGAATTGAGCGAGCTGTTTGGATTGTTCCGCCTTGAAAATCTTTATTGTTCGAAGGATTTCTTCTAAAGCAAAAGCAGATCCTTCGACTCACCACCCCCAAACTGAAGTACGTTTGGGGCCCCTTTCGCTCAGGATGGCAGCAACTTTTGGGGATGACAGCGACTTTTGGGGTGACAGC
>Ga0302198_10000774_pt1 | contig 35581 bp, 33 predicted proteins | sample II_Bog_N2_2_FD_193521 | JGI IMG/M metagenome (GOLD analysis project Ga0302198, IMG submission 193521) | Peat permafrost microbial communities from Stordalen Mire near Abisko, Sweden - II_Bog_N2_2 | ecosystem: Environmental > Terrestrial > Soil > Wetlands > Peat | place: Sweden: Abisko...
TCCTAACTTGGTTGGTCGTTATGAACTAACTGGTTAGGGGGAACAACTCAGTCTGGAACCTACCAGTTGATCCGCCTGCGTGCAAGAGGACAACGCCGCCGTGTTGAGGAGCACGTCGCTTGGCGGCGAGCACACGAGAAAAATCGTGACGTCACACACTGATCACCCTTCCGTGTCAAACGCTTCCAACATCGTGTGCGTCGTGCTCGAATCATCCTCGCCGCCGGAGATCGGGGAGCCACGGTTGGCGATGCGTCGTCACGTGAATGACGACGGCCGGTGCGGGAAATTGGTCAACGAGGGGTTGGATTTCCAGTAAGAGACTGGGTTCTTGTAAGTTGTTCACTAATGTACGGAATAGTGTGTTAAGAATCTCACCAGGAATTGGCGAGGGGCGAGGGGTCAGCAGGAGGGCCGCTCGCGCCGAGCGACGTAGGGGTTTTTGGACAAAGATGAAAATCGAGACATTAGGGGGAATCAATGAAACGAAATAAAGGAAGATGGACGACGATTGCGGTTGCGTTTACGGCGATCGTTGCTTCAACAATCAGCGTGGGTGTACTCGCCGCCGAATCGAGCGGTGCGACCGCGAAGGCCGCAAAGGCCACGTGGGTCATCGGCAACATCGGAACCTACAGCGGCAGTAACTCGTCGAACTTCATCGGTGGGAACCTGTCGCTGCTGGCCTGGGCCGACTACACGAACGCACACGGGGGCATCAACGGTCACAAGGTGAAGGTCATCGTGAAAGATGACGGTGGCTCACCATCAACGGCGCTCAATGACGTGAAGCAGCTCGTGAACAGCGATCACGTGTTAGCCATCGTGGCTGACAACAGTGCTGAAGACGCGACGTTTAACACCTATCTAGAGAGTGCCGACATCCCGGTTTTGGGTGGTAGCACGCCGCTGCCGAGCTTCTTTACCGAGAAGAACTACTTCCCGATTGGTGCCACGTCGAACGAGTCGGTGCCGGACCTGTTGTTGTACGCGAAGAACGTGCTGCACCAGACCACCGGCGCGTACCTCTACTGCGTAGAGGCGCCGGTGTGTTCTCAGTTGCTGCCGGTCTACCAAGGTGCCTACACCGCAATCGGTGGCACGCTGGCCGTCTCGGAGACGACCTCGGTGGGTGACGCGAACTTCGACTCCCAGTGCCTCGCCGCCCAAGCGGCGAAGGCCCAGGACCTCGAGTTCGTCGGACCATCCTTCGAGCTGCCCGGTATTGCCTCGGACTGCGCCACGCTCGGCTACGACCCGACACTGTTGAACGAGGACGTCGTCTTGACGCCCGCGCTCGCCACGCAGTTAGGTACGGCCTCGGCGGTGTTCGCCGCGGACGCCTTCCCGTTCACCGCGACCTCGGCGGCGGCGGGTATCTATCACTCGGCCCTCGAGAAGTACGAGCCGTCGGTGCTGAGTTCCAAGACGTTCACCCAGGACGACGCGGACTCGTGGGCGTCGGGCGAACTCTTCGAAGCAGCGGCCAAGGCGGGCGATCTCGGCAACAAGCCGACGAGGGCTCAGCTCATCGCGGGTCTGTACAAGTTGAAGGGTGCCACGTTGGGTGGCCTCACGCCACCGCTGACGTTCACCAAGAACAAGCCCAACTCGGTGAGTTGCATCTTCATTCTTGACGTGGACAACGGCAATATCGAGCTGCCGCAGGGCTTGACGCCGTACTGCCCAGCGTCGTAAGAACCGTCGTCGACCGCTAACACCAAGCATTAAAAACTGATTACGTAGATCCGGGCGTGGCGTCGATGATGGGAGAAGAGAGAGCATGACGAGTGTTCTTCCATTTCTCATCATCGGCGTCGTGTCCGGATCGATTTATGGAATGGCCGCGGTGGGTCTGGTACTGAGTTACCGGACCTCGGGAATCTTCAATTTCGCCCACGGGGCCCTCGCCACGCTCGCGGCCTACGTGTTCTACTGGCTCCACTACGCGCACGGCATGCCGTGGCCCTACGCCGCCGCACTCTCCGTCGTGCCGCTCAGCATCGCGCTGGGCTTTAGTCTCGAGCGATTCGCGCGGATTTTGGCGCGTTCGAGTTTGATCCTCCAGGTGGTGGGCACCGTCGGTCTGCTGCTCATCATCGAAGCCGCCTGTACGCAGTGGTACGGATCGAATGGTTCGTTCTACCCCGCGTTCCTCTCACTGCACACCTTCGCCATCGGCGGAACGTTCGTCACGCTGAGCGACATCATCGTCGTGGCGATATCGATCGTCTCGACCGCCTTGCTCTATGCGATGTTGAAGTTCACTCGTCTGGGTACGGCCATGCGCGCGGTCGTTGACGACCCGGATCTCCTGTCCATCTCGGGCATCAACCCCATCACCGTGCGCCGAGCGGCGTGGGTGATCGGGAGCTTCCTCGTTACCCTGTCCGGCCTCCTGCTCGCCCCCAATCTGGGTCTCGACGCCACGTCACTGACGCTGCTGGTGGTCCAAGCCTTCGGCGCGGCGGCCATTGGTCGCTTCCAGAGTCTCCCGTGGACGTGGGTCGGCGGCATCGTCATCGGGGTCGCCGCGAGCCTCGCGACGAAGTACTTCACGTCGGTCAACATCTTCTCCGGACTACCGTCAGCGATTCCCTTCATCATCCTCTTCGGCGTTCTCATCTTCGTGCGCCAACAGCGCTCGATCGACTCCTCGACGCGACGCGCGAGTCGCGAGTTGGCCCCGACGAACCTCCCGATCCCCTTCCAACTCTCGGGCGCGGTCGTCGTCGTGGGCGCGCTGATCGCGGTGCCCTTCGTCTTCCCCGCCTACCTCACCGCGTGGATGGGCGTGTTGACCTTCGTCATTCTGTTGAGTTCGTTGGGCCTGTTGGTGCGGATCTCACGTCAGGTCTCACTGTGTCAGATCACCTTCGCCGCCATCGGTGCCGTGGCGTTCTCGCGCTTCGCTGCCGCGGGCATCCCGTGGCTCTTCGCGCTGCTCTTCGCGGGTCTCATCGTCGTCCCGATCGGTGCGCTCCTCGCGCTGCCCGCGGTGCGTCTGTCGGGGCTGTATTTGGCGCTCGCCACGTTGGGCTTCGGACTGTTGGTCCAGACGATGTTCTACGACTCCTCGTGGATGTTCGGCATCGAAAACCTGGGTATCCCGATGCCGCGTCCCGACGTCAGTTGGCTCCCGGTCAGCAGCGACCGGGGCTTTTACTACCTCATCCTCTTCTTCGTGGTGCTCTCCACCGTCTTCACCGTGTGGTTGATCCGCGGTCGACTCGGGGGGTTGCTGCGGGTGCTCGGTGAGTCCCCGCTCACCCTGGAGGCCTTCGGCGTCAACACGCTCGTGACGCGCATCCTCGTGTTTTGCCTCTCCGCGTTCCTCGCCTCCATCGCGGGTGCGTTATCGGGATGCGCCTTGGGGACCGCCACCGGACAGAACTTCGTGCCCCTTACGTCGCTCAACCTTTTCGTGATCGTCGTCATCGCCGCCTTCGGGGAGCCGTGGTTCGCTTTGTTCGGTGCATTGTTGGTCGGACTCATTCCCGCGTACTTCACTTCCCAGTCGGCCACCAACATTCTCCAGTTGGCCTTCGGTCTGGGTGCGTTGACGTATTCAATGGGCATGGTGCCGAAGCGACCGAAGTTCGTCGAGCGCCTCGCGGAGTCCGCTGCGGCACGTAAGGGGCGAACGAGGACTGCGTCGCTCGAGGCGAGCGACGACCGCGTGGGGTTGGCGACCACGCTCGACGCCAAGGAGATCGTCGTTCGCTTCGGTGGATTGGTGGCGGTCGACAACGTCAGTGTCACCGCACGCACCGGTCGAGTGACCGGCGTGATTGGTCCTAACGGTGCGGGCAAGACCACCTTGTTCAACGCCTGTTCGGGACTGAACACGCCGAGTTCGGGCACGGTCCTGCTCGGTGAGCAAGACGTCTCTGGACGTCGGCCCTCGGCGCGCGCGCGTCTCGGACTCGGACGAACGTTCCAACAGGTGCAGCTCTGTGACTCGTTGAGTGTGGAGGAGAACGTGCGCATCGGCGCGGAGGGCGGTCTCGTGGGGGCCAGCGTGTTGCGCCACCTCTTTCGGGGACGAACGCAGGCGACACGGATCGCCGGACGGTGTGACGAGGCGCTCGCGTTAGTGGGCATCGAAGCGCTCGCGCATCGTTCGGTCAGCACGCTACCGACTGGTCAGCGTCGCCTCGTCGAACTCGCGCGATGTCTCGCGGGTCGATTCACCATCTTGTTGTTGGACGAACCCTCCTCCGGTCTCGACGCACAAGAGACGAGTGACTTCGGTGCGCTGCTTCGACGCGTCGTCGCCGAACGCGACATCGGGATCTTGCTCATCGAACACGACCTGTCGCTCACCATGAACGTGTGTGACGAGCTCTACGTACTGGACTTTGGGAGCCTGATCTATCAGGGGACGCCCGAGGAAGCTCGACTCTCACCCAGCGTGCAGGCGGCCTACCTCGGCGACACGGTGCTACAGGCATGACGTCGCCGAAGGACAGCGCCCTCGACGTCGCGACGCCCGAGGCGATACCCGGCGAACCTCCGACCTTGGTGCTGCGCGACGTTCAAGCGTCCTACGGCGACACGGTGGTGCTGCGCAAGGTGAGTCTCGAGGTGCCCCCGCGCGCGGTGGTGGCGCTCCTCGGTCCAAACGGTGCCGGCAAGACGACCGTCATGCGACTGGTCTCGGGCACCTTGAAGCCGGTCTCGGGAACGATAGTGCTAAATGGGGTTGACGTCACGCACATGCCGGCACATCGCCGGGCGTCGAGCGGGGTCTGTCTCATTCCCGAGGGACGCGGGATCTTTCGGTCCTTGAGCGTGCGAGAAAATCTCGAACTCTTTCGTCCCACGTCCTCGCGCGACATCGCCGTCGATGAGGTCCTCGAGGTGTTCCCGGTGCTCGCAGCGCGGCTCAGTCAGGTCGCGGGGACGCTGTCGGGTGGCGAACAGCAGATGCTCGCGCTCTCGCGGGCTTTTTTCACTAAGCCCACGATCGTGCTGGTTGACGAGGTGTCGATCGGACTCGCGCCCAAGATTGTTGACCAGATCTTTGAGATCCTGCGCCGTTTGTCGAGCGAGGGCGTGAGTTTGCTCATCGTCGAACAGTACGTACGTCGTGCACTGGAACTCGCCTCAACGGTCTATCTGCTCAACCGCGGCGAGGTCGTGTTGAGCGGTTCTACCCAGGACGTCAAGTACGAAGATGTCGCGGACGCGTACCTACGATGAGTCGAGGTGTCTTCCACCGTCAATCGTTGCGCCCGGGTAACCCTCGACGCCTCGTGATGGCACGTCATCACAATCGTGGGAAAATGTCGTCGTGAGCACTGAAGAAAGCCAACTACCCCGTCCACTCGAAGGCGTCACCGTCTTGGACCTCGGTCAGGTCTACGGCGGGCCGTACTGCGCGCACCTCTTGTTGCACTTAGGCGCGAACGTCATCAAGATCGAGTCGCCCGGTCGCGGCGAGCCGCTGCGCGCTAACAGAGCGGCGGGTGCCGGCGATCCGGTGGGCTTCCAACTCATCAATGGCGGCAAGGCGTCGGTGGCCCTGGATCTCAAATCCGACGAGGGCCACCGCGACTTCCTCGCACTGGTCGAGATGGCCGACGTCGTGATCGAGAACTTCGCGCCCGGCACGGTCGAGTCGCTCCATATCGACTACGACACCCTCTCCGCGGTCAATCCCCGGATCATCTACGCCTCACTCAAGGCGTACAGCGCCGACAGCCCAAATCGGACGTTGCGCGGCATGGACCTCACCGTCCAGGCCAGTTCGGGCGTGATGTCGGTGAATGGTTTCCCCGATGGACCCCCGGTTCGTTGTGGTCCCTCGCTCATCGACTTTCTCGGCGGATCGCACCTCGCCATCGGTGTGATGGCGTCCCTGATGGAACGGGCTGTCACCGGACGTGGTCAGCACGTCGACGTGTCCTTACAAGACGCCGCCCTGCCGACGTTGACGTCGAACTTTGCGGCGTGGCTCACCGATCCCACGACCGCGTTCGAGCGCACCGGTAACCGTCACGGCGGCATGCGCGAGTCGCCCTACAACGTCTACGCCACCGCCGACGGCTGGGTCGCGATCCTCTGTATCTCTGAGCCACAGTGGCGAGGTCTCTGTGAGCTGATCGATCGACGGGACCTGCGTGACGACCCGACGTTGGCGTCCAATCACGGGCGCGCCCAGCGGATGTTGGAGATCGATGACGTCGTGACCGACTGGACGAGGCGTTACGTCACGGTAGAAGCGGTGGCGTTGCTCCAAGGCGCTGGCGTACCGTGCGCGCAACTCAAGACCGTCCTCCAAGTCGTCGACGACGAGTCGACGCGGGTGGTACCGATGTTGCGACACGTCGTTGGTGCGGACGATGTCGACACCTACACCTTCGGCTCACCCGTTCGCCTCAGCGGGCATCCACCGCTCGATCCGCTCCCGGTGTCGACCCTCGGCGCACAGACCGACGAGGTCCTCGCCACGCTGAAACCCACGTCGAAAGGTCCCCACGATGGCGGTTGACGATGCGGTACGCGAGGCGCTCGAGCGCGAAGTCGGTGTCGAGCACGAAGAGGTCCTCGGTGAGGTGAGCGCCACCTTGACGCGTCGGTACGCGGCGGCGGTGGGCGAGCGCGACCCGCTCTACCACGACGCCGCCTACGCGCAGAGCTTGGGGTACGCCAACGTCGTGGCCCCGCCGAACTTTCTTCCCGGCGTGATCTGTTGGACCGAGGGCGCACCGTACGACCGGCTTCGCGAAGACGGCACGGAAGCCGACACGCACCTGCCCGGCGTTCCCGCGAAGGGCGTGCGAGTGATGGGCGGTGGCGAAGAGATGCACTTCACGCGACCCGTCGTCGCGGGCGCGCTCATCACTCGACGGACGGTGTTGCTCGACGTGACGCCGCGTGACTCACGCCAGGGTCTCATGCTCGTCGCGCGCTACGCCGACCACTACCTCGACGACGCGGGGGATGAGCTTCTGCGAAGCGTCCGTACCGTGCTGCTGCGCTAGGGGGCTGACGATATGACCTCGCACCAGGAATTACGCACGGGCAGCGCGCTGGAGGCACAGACCAACCAGACCTCCATCACCCAGGTGTTTCGCTACAGTGCCGCGACGTGGAACACCCACCGTATCCACTACGACAAGGACTACGCCGTCAAGGAGGGCTACCCGGACGTACTGGTGCAGAGTCATCTCCACGGCGCATTCTTAACGAAGTACTGCACCGACTGGGCCGGACGTGACGCGCGTCTGGTGGATCTGTCACTTCGCGTGCGACGCTTCGCGGTCGCCGGTGAGGCGCTGACCACCGTCGGCGCGGTCACCAGCGTGCGCGCCGGCGACGAGGGACGCGCGCTCGTTGACATCGAGCTCATCGAGACGCGCGAGTCGGATAACGAAACCTGCGTCGAGGGAACGGCGACCATCGACGTACCGTTGACGTGGCTCGCCGAGGGGGCGCTGTCGTGAGTCGAAGCGCACCGCTGCGCGTGGCCAATATCTCGGGCTACTGGGGTGACCGCCTCGGCGTCGCGCGCGAGATGGTCGAGGGTGGTCCCGTCGACGTGTTGACGGGTGACTACCTCGCGGAACTGACCATGCTGCTGCTCTATAAGACCCGTCAGCGCCGTCCCGACGAAGGGTACGCGCGCACGTTCTTGACCCAGATGGAGATGGTCCTCGGGACCTGCCTCGATCGGGGTATCAGGGTCGTGGTGAACGCCGGGGGGCTCAACCCGGCCGGTCTCGCGCACGACCTCGGGACCCTCGCCACGAGTCTGGGCCTGGCGCCGAGCATCGCGCACATCGAGGGCGACAACGTGCTCGACCGCCTCAGTGACTTCATGGGTTCGGGCATCACGCTTGACAACATCGACACCGGCGAATCCTTGGCGCAGCGCGAGGTCGAACCGCTCACGGCCAACGTCTACCTGGGCGCGTGGGGGATCGTCGACGCCCTGCACGCGGGCGCCGACGTGGTGATCTGTCCACGCGTCACCGACGCCTCGGTCGTGGTGGGACCGGCGGCGTGGGCTTACGGTTGGGCGCGAGACGACTGGGACAAGCTCGCCGGTGCGGTACTGGCGGGGCACATCCTCGAATGTGGCGCGCAGACGACCGGCGGCAACTACTCCTTCTTCCAGGAGATCAAACAGCCCCTGCACCCGGGCTACCCGATCGCCGAGATCGACGAGGACGGCTCCTTCGTCGTCACGAAGCATCCCGGCACCGGGGGAGAGGTGTCCCTCGGCACCGTGACCGCGCAGCTCCTCTACGAGATCGACCGGCCCGCCTACCTCAACCCCGACGTCATCACGCACTTCGACTCGGTGGAGGTGCGAGATGAAGGCAACGACCGGGTGCGGCTATCGGGACAGCGAGGTTCGGCGCCGACGGACCAACTAAAGGTCTGTATCAACTTCCAAGGCGGCTTTCGCAACACCTACGCCTGCATGCTCACCGGGCTCGACATCGAGCAGAAGGCCGCCTTCGCCACCGACGCGGTGTTCGCCGCGGTCGGGGGGCGGGAGAACTTCGAAGAGGTCGACGTCCGCCTCGTCCGCAGCGACCACGAGGACGCCGCCACCAACGCCGAAGCGACCGCGCGACTGTTGATCACGGTGAAGGATCACGACGCCGACAAGGTCGGCAAACGTTTCGCGGCCGGGGTCAACGGAATCGGCCTGGCGCTCTACCCCGGCAGCTACAACGACGTGGTGGCCGCGCAGGCGAATGAGTTCGCCGTCATGTGGCCCGCGTTGATCCCCGCCGAACTCATCACTCAGCGAGTGTTCGTGGCGGGCGAGGAGGTGGGCGCCTTGAACTGCGCACCGGCCGCCGCGGGGCCGCCGGCGGGCAACTTCACGTCCAGCGCCGTCGGGCCGCAGCGGGACTGGAGTGAGGTACCCACGTCCGTCGAAGCCCTCGGACGCATCATGGGTGCGCGATCGGGCGACAAGGGTGGGAACGCCAACATCGGTGTCTGGGCGCGTAGTGACGAGAGTTACGACTGGCTTCGTCAATATCTCACTGTCGAGAAGGTGCGCGAGTTGATCCCCGAAGCGACGGACCTGGTAATCGATCGCTACGACCTGGCCAACTTACGCGCGCTTAACTTCGTGGTGCGCGGCATCCTCGGTGAAGGGGTGGCGGCGTCGACGCGCCCGGACGCCCAAGCCAAGAGTTTGGGAGAGTACCTCCGATCACGCCGGGTGCCAATCCCCACGGAGTTGCTCGACGTGACGAAGGATGGTCCACGGCCATGACCCGCCCCTGGCGACGACTCGATGCCTCGACGCTCACGACGGTACCCGTCAACACGGGCGTCTTCGCGCTGCGCGATGGGGCCGACGCCCTGGTGAGCGTCCATATGGCGGGTGGGCGTTCACCCACGGGACTTCGTGGTGAGCTCCAAGCGGTGCTGGAGGAGAGGGCGCCGCGCGAGGTGGACTTCACCTACGTCAGCACCAATAACTACTTCACGCTGTACCACGAACGCAGTGCCTTCCCCGATCGATTCGACGCGACGAATCCCTTCCTCCGTCGCGACGGTCACACCGTGGCGCAACGGGGACCCTCATGATGGGCGTCACCTCAACTCAGCGCGATCTCTGCGAGCGGGTGCGGACCTTCGTCGTTGAGCGGATTCTCCCGCTCGAAGAGACGCTCGATCCTGACGAGAGCGAAGTCGACGCGGACACCCTCGCCGGGCTCGTCGAGGAGACCAAGGCCATGGGTCTTTATAACTACGACGTGCCCGCCGAGCACGGTGGACCGGGGCTCGACACGGTGACGATGACGCTGCTCGCGATGGAGATGTCCCAGCACCGAGCGGGTCTCTACACCCCGTGTTTCGGAGCGTTTGGGCCCTCGGGCTTTGCCCAGCTCTACGACGCGACGCCCGAACAGCGCGAACGATTCCTCTATCCCGCGCTGCGCGGGGAGAAGCGAGTGTTCTTCGCTCTGACGGAACCGGCGGGGGGCAGTGATCCGGCGAGGTCGATCACCACGACCGCCACGCGTGACGGCAACGACTGGATCCTCACCGGCTCGAAAGTGTTCATCGGCGAGGCGCACCGCGCCGACTTCGGTCTGGTGTTCGCTCGAACCGGTGGGCCCGGGCGAAGTGGCATCACGTGTTTCGTCGTGGAGACGAACACCCCGGGTTATGAAGTCGTGCGAGCGATCCACACCCTGCGCTCGGGCACGACGCCCAGTGAGATTCGCTTCAACGAGATGCGCATACCCAACGAGAATCTCATCGGCGTAGAGGGTGGCGGATTCGCCCTGGCCGCCGCAGCGCTGGTGAAGATCCGGATTCCCTATTCGGCCGCGTGCGTGGGGCTCGCGATGAAGTCCCAGGCGCTGGTGCTCGAACACGTGAAGCATCGCGTCGTGTTCGGCAAGACGCTCGCCGAACACGAAGGTATCCAGTGGATGCTCTGTGACAATGACCTCGACATCCACAGCGCCGCGCTGATGGTGCTCCACGCCGCGTCGCGAGCCGACCAGGGCCTCAGTTTTCGCCGGCAGACCGCGCTGGCGAAGATATCGGCGACCGAAGCGAGTGCGCGGGTGGTGGACCGTTCGATGCAGCTCTTCGGCGCCTGGGGGATGTCGAAGGACTTGCCCTTTGAGCGCTGGTACCGCGAACTGCGTATTCGGCGCATTGGTGAAGGAACGAGCGAGACCCAGCGCATGATCATTTCGCGCGACTTGCTCGGCGCCGAGAGCTACTCGACACTCTGGGAGGACGTGTGACACAGGTCGGCATTGACGTAAAGGCTTTGACGGCGATTGACGTGCACGTCCACGTCGAACAGGACGAGCACGGCCATTTCTCTCTCGACCAAGAGCTCCTGGACGCGTCGGCCAAGTACTTCAAGTCGGGTGAGGACCGCGCACCGCTCCTGGCGGTGATTGCGGAGCGCTACCGCTCACTCAACATGGCGGCCGTCGTGTTCACCGTTGACGCGACCACGGCCACCGGTCACGCCGCGATCTCGAGCGCGGAGGTCGCCGACGCCGCGAGAGAGTTCTCCGACGTGCTGATTCCCTTCGGTTCAGTCGATCCCCATAGTGCGAGCGCACTCGAGACCGCGCGTGGTCTCGTCGAAGACCACGGGGTACGTGGCTTTAAGTTTCATCCGAGTCTGCAGGACTTCCGTCCGAACACGCCTGAGTACTACCGGCTATATGAACTGTTAGAGAGTTTGGACGTCCCGGTGATCTTCCACACGGGCCAGACCGGCATCGGCGCGGGCCTGCCCGGGGGGCGGGGCATCAAGCTCGCCCTCTCAGATCCCCTCTTGCTCGATGAGGTGGCGGCGGACTTTCCCGGACTGACGTTGATACTCGCGCACGCGGGGATGCCCTGGTACGAGAACGCGATGGCCATGGCAACGCACAAGTCCAACGTCTTCATCGACCTTTCGGGATGGTCGCCGAAGTACTTCCCCGCGGGACTCCTGCGAGCGGCGAGTTCGTACCTGCGCGAGAAGTTCCTCTTCGGATCGGACTTTCCGGTCATCACCCCGGAGCGCTGGCTTCGAGACTTCGAGGGCCTCGACTTCGCCGACGAGGTGCGTCCGCTGATCCTTAGGGACAATGCCGCTCGCGTGCTGCGCCTCGGATAAGGAAGGCGCGCGAAAGAAGCATCTCAAGTCCTGTTACCGCAAGGCTGCGGTAAACTGAAGCTCATTTCGGTGAGGCATGGCACGTATCTGGCTTTGAGTCGCGTTCAATCACAAAGACCTGACTACGAACTTAAATATCGCGTTTTGTTTCCTCAAAGTGTGATGTGAATATGCGTTTCGTAACGAAAAGGTAAAGAGAAGTTCACGATATTGCGTAGAGGCGTCATTACCATTGACATGGGGCGAGTCACGAAAGCGTGGCTTTCCAATTCCCTTTTCAGAGGAGACTCTTCATGAGCACCGCAAGTCGAACCAAAGAAAATCACCGATCAATTTCTTCGAGAGCGAAGTCGCTGCTCGGGGCCGGTCTCGGTACCGTGCTTTTGCTCGGCGGCGTGACGCTCGTCGGTGTCCTGCCCGCATCGGCCGCCGCTTCAACTTTGACCTTTTCGCCAGAACCTACGGCAACCACCACTGCGGGCGCGACGCTTGCGAGTTTTAGTGTGAATATCACCGCCGGCGGTTCGCCGACTGACACCATTGTTATCTCATCGACGTGCACCTTCAGTGGTGGATCGACGCTCACCGAGGCAGCCACTGCTGGGACCGCCGCGTTCACTAACGTCGTCATCGATACCGGGACGTCGTGCACGCTTACCGCCACTGACACGTCGGCGGGTGACAGCGGCACCATAAACAGCACGGCTATCGCGGTGACGCCTACCGCGGCGACAAAGTTGGCATTTACCACCGCGCCGCCCGCGACCGCATCTGACAACGTGGCGCTGACGCTCTTCAAAGTCTCGACGGAAGACCAGTACAGCAACGTCATTACTTCAGGTACCGGTTCCGCCGACACGATTGCGATAACGAGTTCATGCACGCTTGGGGGACAAACCAGTGCGCTTGAGGCTGCCGGTGTCGCTTCGTTCAGCGCGCTGAGCATCAATCAGGTTGGTAACTGCCCGCTCATCGCGACCGACACGACGGCCGGTGACACCGGATTCACTCCCGCAACGAGTTCTGCGGTCGCGGTCTCCGGTGGCACGCCCGCCAAGCTCGCTTACACCGTCGCTCCGCCAGCGAGTGTGCTGACCACCGGCACGGTCGTCACGGCGTTCAAGGTCGGGGTCGAGGATGCCAGCGGCAACGTCGACACCACCGGCAACGGTTCGACTGACCTCATAACGCTTAGCTCTGCTTGCCTCGCGGCGCCGGTAGCTGTCACGGCGGTCGCCGGACTTGCGACGTTCTCGACGGTTGAGTTCGCCACCACGGGTGCGTGTGTCTTAACCGCGACGGACACGACGCGGATCATTGTCTCCGCGACGGCGTCCGTGCAGGTCGGACAGCCCCAAGTCGCCCTCGCCATCACGAGTACCTCCGGCTACCTCGACTCGCCTATCACGCTTGTCGTGAGCGGGGGATCAGGAACCGGTGCCGTCACCTTCACCGTGACCAACGGAACGGCGACTGGATGTGCAATCACCACTGGTGTCCTGAGCGCCACGGCTGGTGGCACCTGCATCGTGACCGCTACCAAGGCGGCTGCGGCACCGTACGCGGTCGCCACGTCGGCCGCGACGACAATCACCATCTCGTCGGCACCGAAGGCGTTGCGCGAAGCGGGCGTCATCACCCTCGGCAAGACGGCACATATAACCATCTCCGGCTACAACTTCTCCGGTCGTCCCAAGGCGATCAGCAACGTCGCGGGCTTTAAGGCAGTCGTCACGCGTGACAGCGGCAAGTCGCTCTCGCTGACCATCACCGTGACTGGTTCATCGAAGCCCGGCGTGAAGGTGCTTTCCCTTATCTTCGCGAATGGGAAGCGCGCCTCGGTCAAGTACAGCCTGCACTAATCACTCTTCGCACACATGCCCCGGTCGCCTTCACGGGCGACCGGGGCATGTGTGTTTTAGGACTCGCACTACTGAGTGAGGATGAACCGCTCAATCGCGCGTGCGAAACCGTTCTCGTCATTACTCGTCGTCGTAAAAGTCGCCTGGCTCTTGACGTCGGCGCTGGCGTTGCCCATGGCGATGCTGACGCCCGCCTTTTCGAACATCAGGACATCGTTCGACATGTCGCCGATGGTGGCGATCGTCGCGGGTTCTAAGTCGTAGGTGGCGGCCAAGAATTCGACGACTTTCCCCTTGTTGGCGTCTTGATGAGTGACGTCGAGGTAGTAGGTCTGAGAACTCGTGGCCGAGACGTCGGCGGTGAAGGCTTGGTTGACGGCAATCGTCGCTTTCGCGATGAGGTCGGGGTCGTCGCTGACGCCCACGACCTTCACGACGTCGCCGCGGATGCCGTCGAAGTCCTTCAGCTCATTGGGTACGAACTGGCAGACGTCGGACTCGTGCGCGACGTGTGGTCCGTCGAGGTCGAGCACGTACCACTCGACTCCCTGATAGACCCACACGCTGAGACCGCCCGCTAGGAGTAACTCAATCAGTGGTGCGACGACGTCGTCACGAATGATCAGCTCCTGCATGATCGACATATCGGGCTTCACCATCAGACCGCCGTTGAAGCCGGCGAGTGGCGTGGTGAGCGTCAACGGCTCGATCAACATGGTCAGTCCGCGGGGCGGACGGCCACTCGTGACGGCGAAGAGAATCCCCTCATCACCGAGGCGCTGTACCGCTCGGACGGCTTCCTTCGTGAGTTCCTTGGACCCCGAGACCAAGGTGCCGTCCACGTCGGAGAGCACCAGGCGAATCGGCGTGCTCACTCGGGCAAGGTCCAGCGGTGTGGCGAGACGACGTCAGCGACGGAGGGCGGGCCCCACGATCCCTTCTTGTAGTACTCAATGGGTCGCGGTCGCTCGAGCAGCGGCGCCGCCACCTCCCACAGGCGTTCGATGCCGTCAGAACGAGTGAAGAGAGCCTGGTTGCCCAACATGACCTCCAACAACAGTCGTTCGTAGGCTTCGAGGTTGTTCTTCTCTTGGAAGGAGTCGCGGTAGTAGAAGTTCATCCGCGCCTGGCCCAGGTGCATCTCGGGACCGGGCTGCTTCACCAAGAAGTCGGCGTGGATCGAACCGGGGTCCTTGAAGTCGATGATGAGTCGGTCGGCGTCGGGGTGGTTGCCGTCCTTTTGATCAGGGAAGATCTCCATGACCGGCTCGCGCAGTCCAATCGTGATGATCTGGCGGCTCTCGGCCAAGCACTTTCCGGTTCGAAGGTAGAACGGCACGCCCATCCAGCGTGAGTTATCGACCCACGCGCGTAGCGCGATGAAGGTCTCGGTGTCGGAGTCTTGCGCCACGCCCGGCTCGTCGAGGTATCCAACGTACTGACCACGCAGCACCGTCACCGGGTCGAGAATCCGCAGCGACTCGAAGACCTTGTTGATCTCGTTGCGCAGGGGCTTTGCGGCCATCGACGTCGGTTGTTCCATGGCCAAGATGCCGAGTACCTGGAAGAGGTGGGTGACGACCATGTCGCGAAAGGCGCCGGTCTCTTCATAAAAAGCCCCGCGACCTTCGATGGAGAGCGTTTCGGGTACGTCGATCTGGACGTAGCGCACGTGGCCGCGACGCCAGAGCGGCTCGAAGAGTTCATTCGCGAAGCGCAACGCCAAGATGTTGTCGATGGACTCCTTGCCGAGGAAGTGGTCGATGCGGAAGATCTGTGACTCGTCGAAGAACTGCTCGAGATCGCCGTTGAGCTTTTGGGCCGAAGCCAGATCGGTGCCGAAGGGCTTCTCGCAGATCACCCGGGCGTTCTGGTTCAGTCCCTTCGCGCCGAGCAGGCGGATGACGTCGTGCATCGCGTCCGGCGGGATCGCCAAGTGAAACAGTCGTCGAACCGCGCCACCGATCGCGGCTTCCGCCTTGCCGACGACCGCGCTAAGCCCGGTGGGCCCGTCGTCGGGGTCGATCGCGAAGGTGAGGCACGCGGCGAAGTCCTCCCACTCCTTGCCTGAGGGCTTGTCCGAGGCGAACTCACTCACGGCGTTAAAGGCGTAGGTGCGGAACTCCTCGTCGGTCATCTGTGAGGACGGTCGGGCGCAACCGACCACTCGGTACTTCTCGGGGAGCAGTCCAGCGACGGCGAGGTGGTAGAGCCCGGGCAGGATCTTGCGCCGCGCCAAGTCACCGGTGATGCCAAAGATGACAATGACGTGGTTGTCCGGCGTCGGGCGCGCGGTGGGCGCCGGGGTGGGCGTGGTCGTGGTGGCGGGGGGAGTGCTCACTCGGTGGGTTCCTTTTCTCGTACGAATGTTAGAGGGGTCACGAACCGGGTCCGTACGCGGCGCGGTCGCACATGACGAGCGACGCGGACGCCTCGACTCGACCGGCGGGGATTGACGTGTCGCCGTCGAGGAGGCGAGCGAGGGCGTCGCGCTTGTCCTCGCCGCTCACCAGCCAGAGCAATTGGTCCGCCGCGTCGAGCACGGGGTAGGTGAGGGTCATGCGCATCGAGTCCTGGTAGGGACCACTCATCGCCACGAGGCGGTCGGTCACCTCCAAGACGGGATCGTTCGGTATCAATGACGCGCAGTGCCCGTCGGGACCGAGACCGAGGTGGATGAGGTCAAAGCGCGCCGGGAGGGCGTCGGCGTAGCGACGAGTGGCGCCCTCGAGGTCCTCGCTCTCGACGTCCATCGGGTGAATCGGCGCGTCGGTGCCCGCGAGGGAGGCCCGTAGGTGCTTCAGGTTGCGCAGGTCACTGGATTCGGGAACGACACGCTCGTCGACTTGAAAGATCGCGGTCTTTGACCACTCGACGTTCTCCTTGGCGAGCTCGTCGAGCATGCGCCACGGCGTCGTGCCCCCGCTGATGGCGAAGCTGAAGGCGTGGGTCCTCGCCTCGAGGTCACGAACCCGACGCGCGACGAAGAGCGCGGCGGCGTGGGCGAGCTCTTCGAGGCTGTCATGGACCTGCAACTCGTGGCGCACTAGGAACTCTTCTCCGCGTGCCCCCCAAAGCCAGCGCGCATCGCCGAGAGCACTTTGGCCGTGAACTCGCCGGCCCCTCGCGACTCGAATCGCTGCCAGAGTGACGCGCTGATGACCGGCGCGGGAACGGACTCGTTGATCGCCGCCTCCACTGTCCAGCGGCCTTCTCCCGAATCCGACACGTGCCCGCTGTACTCGGCGAGTTCGGGTGACTTCGCGAAGGCGTCCGCGGTCAGGTCCACCAGCCAGGAGCTGATCACTGAACCGTGTCGCCACACCTCGGCGACGTCGGCGAGGTTGAACTCGTAGGTGTAGTACTGGGCGTCTTGCACGGGGGAGGTCTCGGCGTCGGCGGTGGCCGCCAACGTGCCGACGTTGGCGTGCTTCAAGATGCTCAGGCCCTCGGCGATCGAGGCCATCATGCCGTACTCGATGCCGTTGTGGACCATTTTGACGAAGTGCCCCGCACCGTTGGGGCCGCAGTGCAAGTAGCCCTGGTCCGCGGTGGCGCCCGGGGGACGACCCGGTGTGGGGGACGTGCCGTCATCGCCGGGGGCGATGGACTTAAAGATCGGGTCGAGACGCTCGACGACGTCACTTTCGCCCCCGATCATGAGGCTGTAGCCGCGCTCGAGGCCCCAGACACCGCCGCTGGTGCCACAGTCGACGTAGTGGATGCCTTTGGCCGCGAGGACAGCCGCGCGGTCGACGTCGTCTTGGTAGTAGGAGTTGCCACCGTCGATGACGACGTCGTCCTCCTCTAAGTGTTGCGCCAGTTCGTCGAGGGCGGCCTGGGTGACCGCGGCGGGCAACATCATCCAGATCGCCCGCGGGCCGTCGAGTTTGGTGACGAAGTCCGCCAGAGACGTCGAACCGACGACGTGCTCGCCCTCAAGCGACGTGACCGCCGCCGTGTTGACGTCAAAAACCACGCAGTGGTGACCGTCGTTGACGAGGCGGCGCACGAGGTTGGCGCCCATCCGACCGAGCCCCACCATTCCTAGTTGCATCGGCTTAGTGGTGGTCATGGTCGAGTCCGTTCTTCTTGAGGGATCGGTAGCGCGTGATCAGGGTGTTGGTGGAGGAGTCGTGATCCAGTTCGGGGGTCTGCTCGCTCGTCAGTTCGGGGATGATCTTGACGGAGAGTTGCTTTCCGAGCTCCACTCCCCACTGGTCGAAGGAGTCGATGCCCCAGATGGTGCCCTGGACGAAGACGCTGTGCTCATAGAGCGCCACGAGGGTGCCGAGCACGTAGGGGGAGAGCTCACTCGTCAAGAGCACGTTCGAGGGTCGATTGCCTTCCATGACCCGGTGCGGGATGACCGCTTCGCTCGCTCCCTCGGCGCGCAGTTCGCCGTCGGTCTTGCCAAAGGCGAGCGCTTCGGCCTGGGCGAAGACGTTCGACATCAAGATGTCGTGGTGCTCACCGAGCGGGTTGAGGCTGTTGGCGAACGCGATGAAGTCAACGGGGACCTTGGTGGTGCCTTGATGGATGAGTTGGTAGAAGCTGTGTTGTCCGTTCGTGCCCGGTTCGCCCCAGTACACGGGACCCGTCTCGTAGGTCACGTGCTCGCCGGCGAGCGTGACGTGTTTGCCGTTCGACTCCATGGTGAGTTGCTGGAGGTAGGCGGGGAGGCGGTGGAGGTACTGGTCGTAGGGCATCACGCCCACGGTGGGGAAGCCGAGGAAGTCGTGGTTCCAGATCGCCAACAACCCGAGGAGGACCGGCAGGTTCGCTTCTAAGGGCGCACTTCTAAAGTGCTCGTCCATGGCGTGAAAGCCTTCGAGCATCGAGGTGAAGTGCTCGGGACCAATGGCGATCATCGTCGAGAGCCCGATGGCGCTCTCCATGGAGTAGCGCCCGCCCACCCAGTCCCAGAACTCGAACATGTTCGCGACGTCGATCCCGAAGGCCGCCACCTTTTGCGCGTTGGTCGACACCGCGACGAAGTGTTTGGCGACGGCGCGCTCGTCGCCCAGGTGATCGACGAGCCACGCGCGTGCGGAGGCGGCGTTGGTGAGCGTCTCTAAGGTCCCAAAGGTCTTCGAGGAGATGACGAAGAGCGTCTCTTCGGGGTCGAGGTCGCGCACCGCCTCGACGAAGTCGGTGGCGTCGACGTTGGAGACGAAACGGAAGGTGAGCTCTCGGTGGGCGAAGTGACGAAGCGCTTCGTACGCCATGACCGGCCCGAGGTCGGAACCGCCGATGCCGACGTTGACGACGTTGCGGATGGGCTTGCCGGTGTGTCCGAGCCATTCGCCACGACGGACCTTGTCCGCGAAGGCAGCCATGCGCCCCAAGACTCGGTGGACGTCCGCGACGACGTCGACGCCATCGACCACGAGCGAGGCACTCTTCGGCATGCGCAGCGCGACGTGGAGGACCGCGCGGTCCTCGGAGACGTTGATGTGCTCACCGGCGAACATGGCGTCGCGTCGCTGCGCGACGCCAGATTCACGCGCGAGCTGGGCGAGGAGCGTGAGCGTCTCGTCGGTGACGAGGTTCTTGGAGTAGTCGAAGTACCACCCGACTGCCTCGAGCCGTAGCCGGGTGCCGCGGTCGGGGTCGGCGTGGAAGACGTCGCGCAGATGGCGTGTTTTTAGGCCCTCGGCGTGGGCGGCCAGGGCCTTCCAGGCGGAACGATCGGGAAGGGAGTCGAGGCTCATCGTGTCAGTCACTCACCTACCAAACTAGCGCGAGGACATAATTTCTCCTTCTCCGCCGGTGGTGCCCGCGTCGTGGAGCGCGGTCCGAGGTGCGCCGGAGCGATCCCTCGACGGATGACATTGATTTTCGTGTTCACTAGTCTGGTTGTTGATTTGCGAAGAGTTCGTGAACGAATGGGGGAGCGATGACGTCAGGCCAGGGCAAGTCGCCCAGTCACGAACGACGCCAACGAGACCCCGAGCGCACGAAGCTCGAGATTCTCGCGGTCGCCACCCAGGAGTTCGCGGACCGCGGGTTCGCGGGCGCCCGGGTCGATGAGATCGCGGCGCAGACCCGCACCACCAAGCGGATGATCTACTACTACTTCGGCTCCAAGGAGCTGCTCTACATCACGGCGCTCGAAAAGGCGTACGAGGCGATTCGCATCACCGAACAGAGCGTCGACATCGACAACCTCGATCCGGTCGCGGCGGTGCGCAAACTCGCGGAGTTGACCTTTGATCGCCACGAAGCCAATCCCAACTTCTCTCGTCTGGTGAGCCACGAGAACATGCAACGAGCGCAGTTCCTCACCGCCGGCGGCGGCTTTCCCGGGCTGGATCGACCGGTCATCAAAATGCTCCAGTACGCCCTGGAGCAAGGTCGCACTAGTGGGGTCTTTCGTCGCGACATCGACGTCTTTGACGTGCACATGTTGATCAGTTCGTTCTGTTTCTTCCGGATCAATAACCAGTACACGTTCCGGGCGAACTTTGGTCGCAACCTGGTCGAACCCGCTCGACGAGCGATGTACCGCCAGATGATCGGCGACGTGGTCGTCCAGTACCTCACCAGCGCGCCCTCGTAGTCGCGTCCGATCGCCGCGAGGGCTTAGGCGTCGAGTTGGGTTTGTAGCTCGCCGAGCACGCGGTAGCAGTCGAGCACCGAGGCGACCGACGCGTTCGGCGCATCATGCTCGCGAATGGCCCGGAGGAATTCGCGGTCCTGGAGTTCGATGCCGTCGAGGGAGACCGCCACGTCGGTGACGTCGACGGGGACATCGAATCCGGTAGCGAGATCGTCGTAGCGCGCCACGTACGTGCCCGTGTCGCCGATGTAACGAAAGAAGGTGCCGAAGGGCCCCTCGTTGTTAAAACTCAGCGACAGGGTGCAGAGTTGTCCGCCACGACTCTTGAGTTGGATGGACATGTCCATCGGTATTCCGAGTTCGGGGTGATTGGGTCCCGCCACCACGCGCGCGACCTCGACGGGTTCGCCGCACTGGTAGGCGAAGAGGTCGACGCTGTGGGCGGCGTGGTGCCACAGCAAGTTGTCGGTCCAACTGCGCGGCTGACCGAGGGCGTTGGTGTTGGTGCGACGGAAGAAATACGTCTGTATGTCCATCTGTTGAATCGTGAAGGCGCCGCTCGTTACGCGCTGGTGGATCCATTGATGGGAGGGATTAAATCGTCTCGTGTGGCCGACCATGCACACGAGGTCAGTCCCGGCGGCGGCTCGAGCGACCGCCTGCGCGTCGGCCCAACTGTCGGCGAGGGGAATCTCCACTTGGACGTGCTTGCCCGCCTCGAGCGCCGCGATGGTTTGGGCGGCGTGGAGTTGCGTCGGGGTACAGAGGATCACCGCGTCGACGTCGGGTGAGGCTAACGCGTCGCGCAGTTCAGTGGTGGCCTGCGCAGCGCCGTAGGTGTCGGCGACGGCGCGGGCCTGGTCCAACGTGCGACTGATCACCGACACGACTTCGACGTCATCGATACGAGCGAGCGCGTCGAGGTGCTTGATGCCAAAGGCCCCGGCCCCGGCGAGTGCGACGCGAATCGGTGCCACCTAGCGTCCAGGTTCGGCGTCGAGGACGAGGTGACCGACGGCGGTGTTGGAGGCGGGTACGTGGTAGAAGCGGTGCAGCGGCGTGACGTGCTCGCCCAGGGCGCCGCGCATGATGAGCCACATCACCAACTCAATGCCTTCGGAACCCGCTTCGCGCAGGTACTCGAGGTGGGGTATCTTTCGGAGCGCCTCGGGGTTCTGCGTCATGTTGTCGAGAAATGCGTTGTCGAAGGGCTGGTTGATGAGTCCCGCGCGGGGACCTTGTAGCTGGTGGCTCATGCCACCCGTGCCCCAGACGTGGACGTTCAGGTCCTCGTCGTAACTCTCGATCGCTCGACGCAAGGCCTGGCCCAGTTTGAAGCACCGCTCGCCGGTCGGTGGTGGGTACTGGATCACGTTGACGGCGATCGGGACGACCTTGACGGGCCATACCTCTGGCTGGCCGAACATGAGCGACAGCGGCACCGTCAGTCCGTGGTCCACGGTCATCTCGTTGATGATGGTCATGTCGAACTCGTCCAAGATGAGCGACTGGGCGAGGTGACACGCGAAGTCCGAGTCACCGATGACCGGAGGAATGGGCCGCGGCCCCCAGCCCTCGTCGGCGATGGCGAAGACGTCCGCGCAGCCGATCGCGAAGGTGGGGATCATCTGGAGGGAGAAGGCGGAGGCGTGGTCGTTGTACACCAAGACCACGACGTCCGGGGGCTCCTCGGCGATCCATTTCTTGGACCACTCGTAGCCGGCGAACATCGGGGCCCAGTAGTCGCTCGCGGTGTGGCCGTTGTCAATGGCGGCGCCGATGGCCGGGACGTGGCTCGTGGTCACGCCCGCGGTGATGCGCGCCACGCTCAGCGACCTTCCTTGATCGACCGCACGCCCTCGGGTGAGCGGCCCCCGTGGAGCATCATGGCGGCGTACTCCTCGGTGCTCATGCCCGTCATCGAGGCCGCCGCCGTCTGGAAACTGATGCCGTCGGAGGAGAAGATCTTGGCCAGAAAGTAGATGTTGCCGCCGGTGGCGATCATGTGGTTGTAGTCACGATCGATGACGGCCTGCTTCTGTTCGTCAGTGAGATCCCACTCGTCGAGGTAGGCGCGCTCATCGGCCTTGAAACGTTCTCGGTTTTCGGGCTTCATCAAACTCATACAGAACTGGTTCAGGTGGAAACCTTGGTGCGAGCGCGCCGCGGTGAATACCGTCGTGCCAGGAATGTCGTCGAACTCTGGATTGTCATTCATGCGCTAAGTCTGCTCCCAGTAGAGCCGGGTGGGGTTGTCAACGAGAAGTTTGGCCTGGAGTTCCGCACTCGGGGCGATCCGGGGGATGAAATCGACGATCTTACCGTCGTCGGGCATGTAGCCCTTCAGATTGGGGTGCGGCCAATCGGTGCCCCAGAGCACTCGATTGGGGAACTCGTCGATGACGCGACGCGCGAAGGGCACGGTGTCGGAGAAGTCGGGCGGTCCCGAGATCGAGAGCCGTTCCGGGCAGGTGACTTTGCACCACACGTTCTCGCGCTCGCGCATCAGTCGCAAGAACTGTCCGAACTCCGGACCGTCGACGGACTTCGTGACATCGGGACGTCCCAGGTGGTCGACGACGACCGGGGTCTCGATCGACGTGAAGAGGTCCCAGCGCTCGGCCAAGTCCTCGGCTTCGAAGTACACCACCACGTGCCAACCGAGCGGGGCGATCTTTTCCATGATCCGGTAGTAATACGCGTCGGGTTCGGGATCGACGAGGCGCCGCACGTAGTTAAAACGCACCCCTCGCACCCCTCGCGCGTGCATCTCTTCGAGTTCGGCGTGGCTGACGTCCGGCTCGACGGTCGCGACGCCCCGGCTGCGTCCGGAGGACGAGTCGAGCACGTCGAGCATCGCGGCGTTGTCGGCCCCGTGGCACGTCGCTTGCACCACGACGTTTCTTTCGACGCCGAGGAAGTCGCGCAGATGGAAGAGCTCCTCCTTGCTGGCGTCACAGGGTGTGTATTTGCGTCCGGGCGCGTAGGGGAAGATCGCCCCCGGTCCAAAGACGTGACAGTGCGCATCCACCGATCCGGGTGGGAGTTGAAAGATCGGTCTGCTCGGCGACGGGTCGAAGACGAGCCAGTCGCGGTCCATCGTGAACGTGGTGGTCACGAAGACCCTCGCGCGGCGAGAACGCGGTCGAGCCGTGGGAAGACCCGTCGGGCGTTGCCGGAGAAGATCAACTCGCGATCGACGTCACGCAGCGCGGCGGCGTCGATGTAGCGCTTGGTGTCATCGAAGTACTCGCCAGTCTCGGGATCGACGCCGCGCACCGCGCCGAGCATCTCCGAGCCGAAGAGAATGTTCTTGACATCAATCACGTCGACCAGGAGGTCGATGCCGGGCTGGTGGTAGACGCAGGTGTCGAAGTAGACGTTGCCCATGAGGTGTTCGCTGAGCGGAGGTCGGTTCAACATGTCCGCGAGCCCCCGGTAGCGACCCCAGTGGTAGGGCACCGCCCCACCGCCGTGGGGAATGATGAGGCGAAGGTCGGGGAAGTCGCTGAAGAGATCCCCTTGGATGAGTTGCATGAACGCCGTGGTGTCCGCGTTGATGTAGTACGCGCCGGTCGTATGAAAGTTGTCGTTGCAACTCCCCGAGACGTGAATCATCGCCGGGACGTCGAGTTCGACCATTTTTTCATAGAGCGGATACCACGACGGGTCGGTGAGCGGGCGCCCGCGCCACCAGCCTCCCGTCGGATCGGGGTTGAGGTTGAGACCGACGAAGCCCATCTCCTCCACGCAGCGTTCGAGTTCGTCGATCGCGCGCTCAACGGGTGAGTCGGGGGACTGGGGGAGCTGGCAGACGCCGATGAAGAAGTCGGGAAAGAGTGAGACGACCCGGAAGATCAGGTCGTTGCACGCCCGCGACCACGCTTCACTGACCGCGGCGTCACCCACGTGATGTCCCATCACTGACGCCCGGGGCGAGAAGATGGTCATGTCCGCCCCGCGCTCGCGCAGGAGGCGCAGTTGATTGAGTTCGATTGATTCGATGATCTGCTCGTCCGAGATGTTCGGATACGCGGGAAATTGCTCGCCAGACTCGTACGCCGCGATTTCTCCTTCACGCCAGAGATCGTGCGCGCTCGGCGCCGTCGTGTAGTGGCCGTGGCAGTCGATGATCACGGCGTCGGCCACGTCGAGATGGGGACGAAGACATCACCACGCATCAGTAGTCGCGCCGTGCGCAACAGTGCGGCAGAGACAACGGCGACCACGCCGTCTCGTACCGAGACCTCCAGCGTCACGCTGAAGTACCCGGTCGGGTGTTCGATCTCGAGGGTCCGCGTACCCTCGCTCACGCCGAGGCCCGCGAGGTCAAAAGCCACGGATCCGGGGATGAGACAGGCCGTCGCCACCGACACCGCGCCAAAGACGCCAATCGCCTCGTGCACCTTTTTGGGAATGAACGTCCTCGTCGTGACGACGCCACCGTCTTTCGCGGGTGCCAGCAGCGTCACCTTGGGCACGGTCTTGTTCGTCACGTCACCGAGGTTCATCATCCGTCCGGCGGCGAGACGGATCTCTTCGACCTTCTCACACACCGCGACGTTGGATTCGATCGCACGGGGTTCCTCGTAGCCGCTGATCCCGACGTCCTCGGCCCGCAGACACACGACGGGCATCCCGTTGTCGATGCAGGTCACTTGTACCCCTTCGACCACGTCCATCGCGTGACCCGTGGGTAGGAGCGCGCCGCACGTGGATCCCGCCACGTCGAGGAACTCAACGGGAATTGCCGCGCTGGTACCGGGCACGCCGTCGATGTGCGCCGCGCCGGTGTAGTTGACGACGCCGCCGGGCGTCTCGATGCGAGCGACGGCGGCGCTGTGGGTGTTCTCCATCCAGATCCGCACGCTCGTGACCTCACCGCTGGCGCCGACGATGCCTTCTTCAAGAGCGAAGGGTCCGACGCCGGCGAGCAGGTTCCCACAGTTCTGATTGTCCGACACCTCGGCTCGGTCGGGCCACACCTGGAGAAAGAGATAGTCGACGTCGATCTCGGGACGCGTTGAGGGGCGAATGACCGCGACCTTCGACGTCAAGGGATGGCCTCCCCCCATCCCGTCGATCTCGCGCACGTCGGGCGATCCCATGGCCGCTAAGAGGACCGCGTCGCGCGTCGCCACGTCCTCGGGGAGATCACGGGCGTGGAAGTAGAGGCCCTTCGAGGTCCCGCCGCGTAGGACGAGGCAGGGAATCGCTCGCTGGGAACTCACGACGGCGTCTCCTCGACGTACCGCAGCCCTCGCTCGGCCAGTCGCTCACGCATGGCGTAGATGTCGAGGCCCAGTTCGCCCGCGGCGAGGCGCGCCCGTTTTTCTTCCTCGTTGGCTTCTCGCTTCCGACACGCGGCGAGGACCGTGGCGACTTCTTCTCGTGGCACGATGACCACGCCGTCGTCATCAGCCACCACGACGTCGCCCGGTCGCACCGTCGCGCCGGCGCACACGATGGGCGTTTGGACGTTGGCGGGCGTCTCTTTCACTGTGCCCTGGGCGCAGATCGTCTTCGACCACGCGGGAAACGCCATCGCGGTGAGCTCCGCGACGTCTCGTACGCCGGCGTCGATGACGATGCCACGAACGCCGCGTGAGCGCAGACTCGTGGCGAGAAGTTCCCCGAAGTACGCGTCATCACAGGAACTCGTCGGCGTCACGATCAAGAGGTCGCCGGGTCTCGCTTGCTCGACGGCGACGTGTATCGACCAGTTGTCGCCGGGCGCGACCTCACAGGTCAGGGCGTTCCCCGCCACCCGCACGGGTCGGTAGATCGGTCGAAGACGTGGCGCCATCAGCCCCGTTCGGCCTTGGGCCTCGTGGATCGTCGCGACACCGAAGGCCCCTAACGCGTCTACCAAGGAGAGTTCGGTACGAGGCGTGTTGGTGACGACGACAGCCATGAACTCCTCCGCTCGACGCGACCCGACTCATCCTTCGACGAGCGCGTCGCGTAGATTCACGCTTTAATTAACTGAACAGTACACTATAACATCGGACGAACTGGCACCCTCGGGAACCGGTTCAGTGTCCGTCTCGGCGTCGAAGGAGAGACCAGTGAAGGACCTACGCACGCAGGTGGCCATCGTGGGCGCCGGGCCCGCGGGGCTCTTACTCGGCCACCTCCTACGGCGCGAAGGAGTCGACAACGTCATCGTCGAGCGACGCAGCCGCGAGTACGTCGAACAGCGCGTGCGCGCCGGCGTCATCGAGTTCGGTATCGCGAACTTCCTCGAGGAGGTCGGCGCGGGGGAGCGACTGCGTCGCGAAGGGCTCACCCACCACGGCGTGGAACTCCGCTTCGATCACCAAACCCACCGGGTGGCGCTGAGTGAGCTCACGGAGGGAAAGACCATCACCGTCTACGGCCAACAGGAGCTCGTCAAGGACCTCATCGCCCTGCGCCTGGGTGACGGGGGCGAGATCATCTTCGACGCCGAGGTGTCGGAGTTGGACGAGTTGCTGGGCCCGCGACCGGTGGTGCGAGGAAGAGGCCTCGAGGACGAGTTTCGCATCGAGTGCGACTTCGTTGCGGGCTGTGACGGCAGTTTCGGGGTGGCGACGAGGTCGGTGCCGGCGACGGCCTTACAGCGTCACGAGCGGACCTACCCGTTTTCGTGGTTGGGTATCTTGGCCCAGGCTGCACCCACGACCGAGGAGTTGATCTACGCGCGACACGATCGGGGCTTCGCGCTCTACTCCATGCGTTCGCCCACGGTCAGCCGCCTCTATCTCGGCGTGGCGCCCTCGGACACGCTCGAGATGTGGTCGGACGAGCGGATCTGGGAGGAGCTCAACGTCCGATTGACCACCGAGGAGAGCCCGAAGGTGAACGAAGGACCGATCATGGAACGCTCCATCACCGCGATGCGCAGCGTGGTGGTCGAACCCATGCGCTACGGTCGGCTCTTTCTCGCGGGTGACGCGTCACACATCGTCCCGCCCACCGGCGCCAAGGGTATGAATCTCGCGCTCGGCGATATTCGGGTGCTCGCCGATGCCGTCGTCGCCCAACTACGCAGCGGTGACGAGCGGCTCCTCGACGACTACTCCGCGACGTGTCTGGAGCGGGTGTGGCGAGCCGAGGAGTTCTCTAACTACATGACCCAGATGTTGCACCCGAGCGAGGACGACTTTGAAAACGGCGTCCAGCGCGCGCGCTTACGTCAAGCGGTGACCACGCGCGAAGCCGCCACCGTGCTCGCGCGCAACTACTGCGACCTCAACAGCATTTAGAAGGGATAGACCGGCAAGTCGCTCTGCGCGGTGACCCACTGTGTCTCGGTGTAGGCGTCGAGGTTCGAGAGCCCACCCACCCGCGACCCGTTGCCGGAGCTGCCCGTTCCACCAAAGGGGATTACCGCTTCGTCAGCGACGGTCTGGTCGTTGATGTGGATCGCCCCGGTGGGGATCTTGCTCGCGAGTTCGAGCGCGCGAAGGCCGTCCCCGGAGAGGATGCCGAGCGAGAGGCCGTAGGGGCTCGCCGACGCGAGCGCCACCGCTTCTTCAAGGGACTCATAGGCGACAACCGGCGCCACCGGACCGAAGACCTCCTCGATGTAGGCCGGTGAGTTGGTGGGCACGTCCGCGAGCACGGTCGGTCGATAGAACAACTCCTCGTAGGTGCCGCCCGCGAGGAGTTTGGCTCCGGCGTCGACGCTGCCGCGTACGAGGGCGTGGACGCGGTCACGCTGTTTCGCGTCGATCAAGGGACCGAGTGCGACCTGACCGGACGCGGGGTCGCCAACGGGTAGGTGCTCGGCGTGCTCGGCCAACAACGTCGCGTAGTCGTGCGCGATGGTCGAGTCGACGAGGTGACGACCCGTCGTCATGCAGATCTGGCCCTGGTGCATGAAGGACCCGAACGCCCCTACTGATACGGCCTTCTCGAGGTCCACGTCGGCCATCACGATGAGCGCGGAGTTGCCGCCCAGCTCCAGGTGCACGCGCTTTAGATGTTGAGCCCCGAGCGCTCCAACGAGTCGGCCCGCGGCCGTCGAACCGGTGAAGGCGATGACGCGGACCTTGGGGTCGGTGACTAGGGCCTCGCCGACGTCGGCGCCACCGGGTAGTACCGACAGGACGCCTTGGGGGAGGCCGGCTTCTTCGAAGATTCGCGCCAACGCCACACCACCCGAGACGACGGTGCGCGGGTCGGGCTTCAAGATGACCGAGTTACCGAGCGCCAAGGCGGGCGCGACGGAACGTATTGAAAGAATCAGTGGAAAGTTGAAAGGCGCGATGACGCCGACGACGCCGGCGGGCACACGCCGCGAAAAACTCAGGCGCGACGCCTCGCTGCGCAAGACGTCGCCCGTCGGGTGCGAGGCGAGGGCGGCCGCTTCGAAGCACTCTTCGGCGGCGATGTGGATCTCGAGACCGGCTTTGGGTCCGATGCTGCCCGCTTCGCGCACGATCCAGTCGGAGAGTTCTTCGGCGTGGTCGAGGAAGAGCTGACCGGCCCGACGCAAGATGGCACTCCGCTCGTTAAAGGGCCGCTCGGCCCATTCGCGCTGACTGGTCGCCGCGACGGCGGAGGCCTCGGCGACGTTGAGCACGTTGGCGCGACCGCTTCGCGCGAGCTCCGCGCCGGTGGCTGGTTCCACCACGGCGGCGTCACCTCCACCACCCGGTCGCCATCCATCGAGTGAAATATTTCCCCGCCACGGTCGCTCGTCGAGAAAGGACACATGAACCCCCTAGTTAAAACTTCCTTTTCTACTTACCACAGTTTTCATGAATTGCGCCTGGCGCTTTTCTCGCACGGCGCCACTCGTGCGGGCGACCTGCATAACTACCGGGACGCTCGTAGGATTCCCCAATGCCGTTTCGACGAGCGGCGTGAGGCGGTCGACGTGATGATGATGACATTCACCCACGGTCCGAACGCTCGTTGCGTCCTGGCACGCGAGCACGGTGCGATCGATGTTGGGGCTCCACAACCAAAGATCGACAGGCGCTCAGGAAGCAACGGGTTTTGTACGAAATAGTGTGTTAAGAATTGTCCAAACTTGAATGGGGGGAACATTATGAGTGGTGAAGATCAAAGTTCAGGGGGATCGCAAGAACTATCGATTCCCGGTTGGGGGAGCGTGGAGTTCGGACGCCGACTGGGACTCAAAGCACTCGGCGCGACCGCGGCCGTAGGGGGAATCGCGGCGCTGTCCAAAGCGTCCGCGGCGTCGGCGGCGACGAAATCAGACGTCATCAAAATTGGCTACGTCACGCCGAAGACGGGTGCACTCGCTGACTTCGCGGGGCCGGACGACTTCGTGTTGAGTCTGGTTCGAGGTTCGAGTTTCTTCTCCAAGGGCATGACCATCGGGGGCAAGAAGTACAAGTTCGAGATCACCGTGAAGGACAGTCAGTCCGACCCGTCGGTCGCGAGTCAGGTGACCACCGAACTGATCCAGTCGACGGGCGTGGACCTCATCGTCACGAGTTCTGCCCCCGAGACCACGATCCCCGTGAGCGCCGTCTGCGAGGGCGCGGGCGTTCCGTGCCTGTCGACCGTGTGTCCGTGGGAAGCGTGGTGGACCGGAGTCAGCTCCACCAACTCAATTGGTGATGCGGGTAACGCCGTTGGTTCGTCGCCGAAGTACTGCAGCATGTTCTTCTTCGGTATTCCGCAGTTCGTGCTGTGCTTCTTGCCGATGTGGAATCGAGTGAAGGCGTCCACGAACGCGAACAGCGTCTACGCCGCGATGTTCCCCAACGACGCCGACGGCAACGCGTTCGCCGCGGCCTACCCCCCGACGCTCGCCGCGATCAGTGCCGCGCAGAAGGGTACGACCTGGACCGAGGTCTTTGGTGGGGCCTACACCGACCTCACGACTGACTACACGACCATGATCGAGACCTTTAAGACCGGTTCGGGTGGACAGACCTGTGACTTCTTCATCAACTGCCCGCTCCCTCCAGACTTCAACACCTTCTGGAAGCAGGCGTCCCAACAGGGATGGGCGCCGAAGCTCGCCACCGTCGCCAAGGTCATGTTGTTCCCGACCGACGTCTACGCGCTGGGCAGCCTGTCGAACAACGTCGCCACCGACTGCTGGTTCTCGCCGAATGCGCCCTACAAGTCGTCCCTCACCGGGATGACGGCGAACGCGTTTGCGTCGAAGTACCAAGAGGTCACCAAGAACCAGTGGGTCCAGTCGATGGGTTCGACCTACTCGCTCTTTGAGATCGTCATCGAGGCGCTCAAGTCGGTGAAGAATCCCCACGACCGCGAGGCGGTGGCGCACGCGTTCAGCGAGGTGAAGTACGTCGGGATGTGCGGACCGCTCAACCTCTCGGCCTCCACGAGTCCCGCCAAGGGCATCGGTATCATCAACCCGGTGGGCATCCAGTGGAAGCCGGGATCGACGTCGCTGGTCGGCCACAAAAAGTATGCGTGGTCGCCCTGGGTCGTGGACAACACCCTCAACAAGGACATACCGATTCAGGCGCCGCTCGAGCCGACCAACGCCTGAGCCCGCCCCTCGATGTCGCTCCTCCAACTGGAAGGTATCTCAAAACGTTTCGGCCGGGTGGTCGTCGCCGAAGAGGTCACCTTCCAGTTGGAAGAAGGCGCGTGGGTGGGTGTCGTCGGTCCCAACGGCGCCGGCAAGACCTCGCTCTTCAGCATCATCTCGGGTGACATAAAGCCGGACGCCGGACGACTCAACTTCGACGGGCGCAACCTCGCTTCCTTGAGCGCCCCGGCGCGCTGTCGCCTCGGTATCGGTCGCACGTACCAGATCCCCCAGCCCTTTGAGCACATGACGGTATTTGAAAACGCGCTCCTGGCCGCGCAGCAGGGTGCACGGGAGCGAGGACGCGATAGCTACACGCGAGCGTTCTCATCCCTCGAGCGAACGGGACTATTGGAGTTCGCGAATCGACCGGCCGGCACGATGGGACTGTTGCACCGAAAGCGCCTCGAACTCGCGCGCGCGCTCGCGACCAATCCACGACTGTTGTTGCTCGACGAGATCGCCGGGGGGCTGACTGATCTCGAGGTGGTCGAACTCACCGCGGTTCTGCGTGACCTCCACGACGACGGCATCACCATCTTGTGGATCGAGCACGTGGTGCGGGCGCTTCTTTCCACCGTCGATCGACTGCTGTGTTTGGCGAACGGGGAGATCGTCGCCGACGGGGAGCCGCGCCAGGTGCTGGCGTCGGAGGCGGTGCGTCGGGTCTACCTCGGCGGCGCGATCATCAACGAGGCCACCACGCACTGATGAGTTCGGATACGACGGACTCGCCGAGCGCGCCGACGCTGCTCTCCGTTGACCACCTCACGGTCTTCCACGGACAACTCTGTGCCGTCGATGACGTGAGTCTGAGCGTCGGCGCGGGAGAAGTGCTGACGATCATTGGCGCGAACGGCGCGGGAAAGTCGACGCTGTTGCGAACCATCGCGGGTCTCCATCGACCAGCTTCGGGAACGGTGACCTTCGAAGGGGAGGACATCACCCACCAGGCGGCGCACCAGCGAGTGCGTGTGGGCATCTCGCTCGTGCCCGAAGGACGTCGCCTCTTCGCGTCGCTGACGCTGGAAGAAAACCTCCTCGTCGGCGCGCACCGTGCGGCGGAGGGTCCCTTTGATCTCGCTCGGGTGTATGAACTCTTCCCCTGGATGAAGGATCGACGGCGCGGCAAGGTCTTCCAGTTCTCCGGGGGAGAGCAGCAAGCCGTCGCGATCGGGCGAGCGCTGGTCGCCAACCCCAAGGTGTTAATGCTCGACGAGGTCTCCCTTGGTCTCGCGCCCATCGTCATTGAAACGATCTACGAGGTCATTCCCGACATCGTCAGCCACGGGATCGGCGTGCTGCTGGTCGAACAAGACGTCAGCCAAGGTCTGCGGGTAGCGACGAGGGTGCACTGTCTCCTCGAAGGGAAGACCTCGCTCGTGGGTACGCCCGACTCCTTGAGTGCCGAAGAGATTGAACACGCGTACTTCGGGGCCGATCTGCCCGACAACGCCACCCAGGTGCAACCGTCGTGACCTGGGCGAACATTCTCATCCAGGGGGCGCTGATCGGCGGGTTCTACGCGCTCTTCGCGTGCGGACTCTCCTTGATGTTCGGAGTCATGAAGGTCATCAACCTGGCCCACGGCGACATCGCCGTTGTCGCGGCCTATTCGGCCGTCTTTCTCGTCCCGAAGCTACACGTGGCCCAACTCTGGGCCTTCGTGGTGATCGTGCCGCTCTTTGCGCTGATTGGCTACGTGGTGCAGCGCACCTTGTTGCAAAAGGCCATCGACCGTGATCCCTTCACCACGCTGTTGGTGACGTTTGGACTCTCGGTCGTGATCGAAAACCTCCTGCTCGAGATCTACAGCGCGAACGGCCAGTCGGTGAACATCGGCGAGCTCGTGGCGAAGTCCTGGCAGGTGAACTCGGTGATCTACGTCTCCTACGTGTCCCTGGTGGTCCTGGGCACTGCGGTGTTGGTCCTTGGGGCCCTGCAGATCTTCCTGTCTCGCACCAGCAGCGGTCGCTTGATTAGAGCGGTCTCTGACGACCGCGAGGCGGCGCAACTCTGCGGTGCGAACTACAAGCACGTCTTTGGCGTGGCGGCGGCCATCGCCTTCGCCACCGTGGCGTTGGCGGGCATCGCCTTTGGCATCTCCACCGAGTTCGATCCGACCGCCGGCGGCATCAACCTCCTCTACGCCTTCGAAGCGGTCGTCATCGGTGGGATCGGTTCGCTCTGGGGCACCTTGGTCGGTGGCATCTTGCTGGGCGTCGCCCAACAGTTCGGTGCCCACTTCAATCTGGAGTATCAAACGCTGGCCGGCAACGCCTTGTTTCTGATCGTCCTGGCGATTCGCCCCCAGGGACTCTTCGGTCGAAAGGTCTCGCTCAATGAGTGATACGACGCTGCCATCGAGCGCCGAGTTGCCCTTGTTGATCGAGCGCTCCACGTTCTCACCCATCTACACGTTGGTCGGGACCGTCATCGTCTTCGCGTTCTTTACCGCCGCGCCGTGGATCTTGGCGGCGTCGTGGGTGTCGGTGCTGTCGAACTTCTTCGTCTTGTTGATCATGGCGACGATGTGGAACCTCCTGGCGGGCTACGCCGGCATGGTCTCGATTGGTCAGCAGGGGTTCGTTGGCCTCGGGGCCTACGCGACGCTCTACTTCGCGATCAAGGGGATGAGTCCCTTCGTCGCCATTCCCTTCGCCGTGTTGGCCTGCGCGATCATCGCGTACCCGATCACGTATCTGCTCTTTCGACTGCGCGGTGGGTACTTCGCGGTCGCCACCTGGGTCATCGCCGACAGCGCCATGCTGCTCATCTTGACCGTGGCGCTCCTCGGGGGCGGAACGGGTAAGTACCTGCCGGGACTGACGAACCTGAGCCCGAGCGAACTCGACCACGACACCTACCTGGCCACCTGGTTCGTCGCCTTTATCGTCTTGGTCGCGACGTACTTCATCTTGCGCAGTCGACTCGGTCTGGTCCTCTCCTCTCTGCGTGACAACGAGACGGCCGCACGGAGTTCGGGCGCGAAGGTCACCTCCACCCGACGTCTCATCTACGTCATCGCCGGTGCGGGCTGTGGCGCGGCGGGATCGGTCCTGGCGATCAGTCAGCCCTTCGTCCAGCCCGGTAACGCGTTCAGTTTGAACTGGGCCGCGGAGATGCTCTTCGCCTCGATGATCGGCGGGATGGGTACCATCGAGGGTCCCATCATTGGCTGCATCATCTTCTTCGTCCTCCAGCAGTCACTCCAGAATCTCGGTGCGTGGTACTTAATCATCTTCGGCGCGGTGGCCGTGGTGATCGCAATCTGGCAACCGCGGGGGATCTGGGGACTCATCCGCGACACGACGCACTTCGAGTTACTGCCCGTCGGCTACCGCGTGAGTGCGAGTTCGCTGGGTACACGGCGACGGCCGTCGCGCGACGTCAACTGAGTTCACCTCGCTCTTCCTCGTGAGGCGAGCGGTGTCCTTACGCGTTGACGAGTCCTTCGCGGAGTGATTCGCGCTCGTCGAGAAAGGCCCACCACGCGTCCCCGACCGTGCGCGCTCCGGCGGCGACGTCCTCGAGGTTGGGAGTTCGTGAGGCCAGCGCGTCAAAGGTCCAGGTCGCGTGGTCGCCTTCGATGGAGCCGTGCTCGTGCCAGAAGACCAGTGCCTCCTCGCTCGCCCCGTAGTGGGCGGCGAGTCCTTCACCCTTGGTGTCGGCGACCGCCGCGCCCTGACTCTCGTAGGCGAGGAGACCGGCGAGGGCGTGCGTTGGTCCCTGGGCGAGGACCTGGTCGTAGGCGTCGAGGAGCCGAGCCATCGCGGGCGAGACCTCGACGTCCTTCGCGCCGTAGTGGCGTGCGAAGAGCGCGAAGAGTTCGACATGGCTCGGGGGGGAGACCTCGTCGATAAGGTTCGCCTCCACCAGGTCTCGGGCGGCACCGTCGGGCAACTGATCAAGGATTCCTTGGAGAAATGACGGCAGCATCGCCTCGAAGAATCGGTACTGCTCGGCGTATTGGGTCAATTCACTGGGAGCGAGCGTCCCGGCTTCCCAGCGTCGATAGAAGGGGTGAGCGAGCAACTGGCGCTCGGCAAGAGCATCGTCAAATCGATTCTGGAGGTCGGCGTTCATGGCGAGAATGTAGCACTGAGCGGTTGTCGTGGGAGAGCATTCGCTGACCACTGCCGTTCGATCTCGCACGCCATCACTCGGACGTGCGACCTTCGAGGTAAGGGAATAGGGGAGAGCGAAGGTAGACTGGCACGTGACCGCTTCGACTCCTCCTCCTCGCCGCGCGTCCCAAAACCCGAAATCCCCGCGCGCCGCGCGCCCGGTGACCGGCGCGAAGGGTGCGCCCGGAGGGGCGAAAACCACGACGGGACACGCAAAGGCAGCTCCTCGACGCGTTGACCGTGCCGCCCCGGGCCAACGCCGAGATGACGCGAGGGCTACGCCGTCACGGTCACCACGGGGCGATCGCCCGACCTCGGCGACCAAGCGAACGTCGCGAACCTCCGAAGGCCCCAGGGCTTCTCGCGGCGCCGAGGGAGCACCACCGCGAGCGGCTCGGCCGTATCGAAAATCCACCGACGGAACAACCAGTCGGACCGACACCGGACCGCGTCGTCCGTCGAGTCGACCCCGGGCCAGCGGCGCCGACGAACGCAACGCCCGCGATCCTCGAGGCACTCGTGACACCCGTGACGCTCGGGGTGCCCGTGACCCTCGAAATTCCCGTGATTCCCGTGACACCCGTGACACTCGCGCTCCACGAGGTACCCGTGACGCACGTGACGCACGTGACGCACGTGGCGCTCGCGAGGAGCGTGGCGAACGGCCGATCCGACCCTACGGTCGCTCCGGTGACACCGCGTCTTCACGCCGAGGAAGTGCAGCTCGAGGTCCCGGTGCCCGTCCGGGCCGCCGCGACGCGTACACGCCAACACCACTAACTCCCGAAGAGCGTCAGCGTGACGCCGCGCGCGAACACGCTCGCGCGAAGGGTTGGGGGAGCGTCGCGCGTAAGGGTGCGGTGAACATCAGCAGTACGGGACCCG
>Ga0302198_10000786_pt1 | contig 35217 bp, 24 predicted proteins | sample II_Bog_N2_2_FD_193521 | JGI IMG/M metagenome (GOLD analysis project Ga0302198, IMG submission 193521) | Peat permafrost microbial communities from Stordalen Mire near Abisko, Sweden - II_Bog_N2_2 | ecosystem: Environmental > Terrestrial > Soil > Wetlands > Peat | place: Sweden: Abisko...
ACTGACCCACGAACGAATCGGACGGCGGCCTTCCCCTTCAAGACGCACTACTCTGGGCGCGTATGATAACCTTCGTTCGATAAGTTGAAGTGTGGCATCGCGCAACTTGGGAGAGACAAATGAAGCAGTCGCGGCGGACATTTTTGTTAAGCACGTTGAATGCCGCGGCGGCCACGGCATTCGCGCAAGGGGTTGTCGCGCACAAGGGCGCCGCTCTGCCGCGGGGCAAGAGATCCGGCTTGCCCTACAACGCCCATTTTGTCGAAGTGGCGCGAAAAGCAGGAATTGATCACCCCATCCTCTACGGCTCCCAAAACCCCAAAGACTACATCCTGGAATCGATTGGGTGCGGATGCGCCTTTCTCGACTATGACAACGATGGATGGGTCGATATTCTGGTACTGGGCGGGAATAGATTCGTGGACCCTGAACCTGGCGTTACCAACCGTCTTTACCATAACAATCGCGATGGCACGTTTCGAGACGTCACTGTGGAAGCCGGACTTACCAAGACCGGCTGGGCCAGCGGCGTGTGCGTTGGCGATTACAACAACGATGGTTTCGACGATATCTTCCTGACTTATTGGGGGCAAAACGTTCTCTACCGGAATAACGGGAACGGGACTTTCACTGACGTAACGCGCGAGGCCGGATTGCTGGGCTCTACGACACGTTACGGGACCGGATGCGCGTTCCTGGATTACAACCGGGATGGACATCTCGATCTGTTTGTATCTAATTACGTGAGCTTCGACTATGGCAAGACGCCCCGCCCGGGAGAAAAGTCTTACTGCTACTTTCTTAACTTGCCCGTCAATTGCGGACCTCGCGGCCTGCCTTTCGGGCAGCACAGCCTCTATCGCAATAACGGCGATGGCACATTCACGGACGTGAGCCAGGCGGCGGGAATTTCCAGCGCGCGCAGCAACTACGGCCTTACGGTGGTTGCCGGCGATTTTGACGACGATGGATGGCCGGACATCTACGTGGCCTGCGATTCCAGTCCCAGCCTGCTGTTCATGAATAACCACGACGGCACATTCAGCGAGGAAGGCGGAGTGCGCGGTGTTGCCTATAGCGAGGATGGCCAGGAGCAGGCAGGCATGGGGTTAGCTGTCGCCGACTATGACGGCAGCGGCCATCTGGGTATCTTCAAGACAAACTTCGGCGGGGACCTTCCAGTACTTTATAAGAACCTTGGCAAGGCTGTCTTCGAGGACGCCACGCATGAGAGCGGCCTGGCCGTGGACAACCGTTTCGTCTGCTGGGGAACAGGCCTTGAGGACTTCGACAACGATGGATGGCCGGATATCCCGGTCGCCACAGGCCATATTTATCCCGAGCTCGAGAACCGCTATCCCGACTCACCTTACAAGAGCCCGCTCCTGCTTTATCGCAACCTCGGCCACGGCCATTTTGAGGAGTTATTCGATGAAGCCGGCTCCGCCATTCTGGAGCCGCATTCCAGCCGTGGATTGGCCTTCGGGGATTTCGACAACGATGGCGACATTGATATGTTAGTGGTGAATCTGGGCGAGCCGCCTTCGCTGTTCAGGAACGATGTTTCCGGAAAAAATCACTGGATCAAGATCAGGCTGGAGGGCACGGTCTCCAATCGCTCGGCAATCGGCGCGCGCATTGAAATTCTAGCCGGCACAGCGAAGCAGATGAAAGAAGTGCAAAGCCAGTCCAGCTTTCTCTCCTGCAATGATTTCCGGCTTCATTTCGGATTGGGCAGCGCGCTCACGGCCGACGTCTCTGTTCGCTGGCCAAACGGCAAGCATCAGTCCTTGACCGCGCTCAAGGCGGATCAACTCTACACCATCAGGGAAGGCTCGGGCATTGTTGCCAATCGCGGTTGGAAGTGACCGCCGCTACGGATGATTCGCTTCTTTTCTCAGCAACGCGTAAAGAAGCGGCTTTCCGGTTGGTTTCTGGCTGCCGCCATGCGGCTCCACAGTCACAAAGACAGCGTCAATTTCCGACAATTGTTTTGGATCGTCAGACCGCAGCACCCAGCGGCGATTTGATTCGCTATCCATATACAGAATGCCAAGATTCATGGGATGGGATTGCCCGTTCGACTGGAAGTCTCTCTGCCCCCAAACCTGGAATACGCTGGCGTTCTTGACCCCCGGCTGATGATCGAGGTCGAAGGCGTAAAACACCAGCGACTTGCTTTGCGTATAGAAGACGCGGCCGAAAGGCTTGCGTGTGTGACTGTCGCTATCCACATCGAAGACGTCGGCAATATAGAGCTTGCGCGCTCCCATCAGCTCGCGGATATCGCGGTCTGAGGTCAGGTATTGTTCATCGTCCTTGAGGCGGCGCTGCTGATCCTGATTGGTTGCGCGCAGTTCCGTCAACTCCGATTCCAGCGAGGCCGTATGCAGAGAATAGCGGTCATGATCGGCACGAAGGCTCGCGTAATCCGTCTGCATGGTTCGGTATGCGCTTTCGCTGTCCGATAGGCGCTTGGCAAGCTGGTCGCGTTCACCGGTCAATTGCCGAAGATCCACTTCCCGTTTGCCGTTCGCGCTTCCCAGTTCGTCCACCTTCTCATTCGCCACGATCAATGCCGCGCGCAACTGGGCAATCTCCTGGCGCTCATTCGAGATTTGTTTGTCGAGATCCGAAATCTGTTCAGTCTGCGCGGCCGGCAAAGCGGTAGCTGTCCGCTTTTCCGGCACAGGATTTTGCTCTCTTTGAGTCAGGCTTGCTGACAACCCAGGCGATACAAAATTCCTCCGCTGCCCCATGCGATACGCGCCCAGCGTCAACGCGATAATCAAGCACGCCGCCAGAGAGGCCATTGCCAGCCTTCCGGCGGAAATCGATGGCATCAGGCTCCAGCCACGGCGCATCCCGCTTGTCTTGAAGGGCAAGACTTGTTGCGTTCGCTGGCTGCGAATCGCAGCGGAGATATCTGCCCATGCCTTCCGGTTATCCCATCTCAGGGCTTCCTCTGTCAGCGCATAAGCTTCCGGCAAGAAGGCCATGCCCACTTTGCCGATCGCGGAATATTGATCGTAGATTTCACGGCACGCGGCGCAGAGCTTCAGATGCTGCTCCAGCTCCAATCTTTCCCCGCAGCTGAGCGAATCGGCTTGTGCCAGAGCGCAGAGCTTATTGAACCTCTCGTGATCCACGGGTCCTTCAGTTCGTTCCATGTCGATGATTCCGTAACCTTTCAACCACTGCGCTATGGCGCAGCCGTTCGAGACCCCGATAAAAATGGTGACGTACATTCCCGAGGGGTTCATGAAGACGTTCGCTGATTTCTCTCAGTTCGAGGTCTTCAAAATAGAACAATTTCAACGTCTCGCGCTGGCTCTCCGTCAATTCCTCGAATGCACATTGCAGAAGATCGAAGTCTAGTTTCGCCCCAATCTCCCGTTCCACATCTGCGTTACCCACCAGTGTACCGTCCAACCCGTCCGATTCGATATCCGTGCGGAGATAAAATCCCCTGCGCGATAGGTGCATTTTCCTGTCGCGTGCGCGGCTATAGGCAACCTGAACAATCCATACTTTCGCGCTGCCCCGGGTTGGTTCGAAAGACAATGCCTTTCGATAGATATACATGAAACATTCCTGGACAATCTCCTCCGCCTCGCCGGCATCATGCAAGATGCGCAGCGCAATACTGTAAACCAGCCTGGAGTGCCGGTTGAACAGTACATGCAAGGCATCCGAATCTTCGGCGCGCAATAGCGCCATGAGCTTTTCATCGCTCAGATCGGGAACCTCGACAGGCCGGGAAACAGTATCCAAAGAGTTTTGCAGTGTATCCTGCATTTTTCCGATTCGTCGCGCCGGGAGAAACTCCAGCCTCTCCGACAGAGCGATTCCTCTTACGGTATCTACGTCAGTGGCCAAGGAGTGCAACCTCACGACAACGAACTATACGCCAGCCAATCAAAGATAATCCAGGCAAATATGGCTTCCCCCTTACCCCAAAAATTGTTTCGATTCCGGTGGTACAAATCTGCCGGTTGCGTCGTATGTATAATGGCGTATTGCGAAATCGGTTGGGATAGGTATCTGCTTGACTCAGGTAGGTACAACTGGTTGTGGTTTCTCTGTTGTCTTGGCATCGTGATGAATAATTTGCTGCAAAGTTACGGGATCGACGGCCACAGCCTGCTGGGCTAGCCGGAAGAAGAGTTTGCCACGGCTCTTTGATCTCCGCCGGTTAAAGCGAAACGTGAATTCGTCCAGATAGTAATCCAGATGCTTATGGCTGATCGCCCCTTGATGGGTTCCCATCATCCACCGTTTGAGATGCGAGATGACCAGATGAACGCGTGGCAGCAGTTCCGAAGCCGACTTCGTGTTCCCCTTCAGGTAGGTCACTTCGTGTTGATATTCACTGCGATTCAAAGGCAGGTATCCCAGCCATCCGTCTGTATGCACGATGCTACCTGACGCCACTGACTCTCGCACAAAGGGGATCAAGCTTTGCGCGGAGGCATCGACGATCTGACGCAGGCGGATTCTGCCGATGCCAGCCCCGTCCTGCTGCGCGGCAACCACCACCAACGCCTTCTCCACGTTAAGCCGTCCAGCCAGCCCTTCCTCAGGTCCGCCCACATAGCATTCGTCCACTTCGACCTTGCCCGTGAGCAGATCGCGCCCCGGTCTTACCATGGCGCGACGAAACTTGTGCAGCCATGCCCAAGCCGTCTCATAGCTCTTCAGCCCCAGCACCCGCTGTAGCCCCAACGCGCTAGCGCCGTTCTTCTGCGTCGTCACCCACCACATGGCGCGAAACCAAACCGGCAACGGAGTCCGCGTATCCTGAAAGATCGTTCCAGCGGTCACGGAGGTTTGGCGGTCGCAATCGGCACACTGGAACAACACACCTCGCACCGGCCAGCACTTGCCGCCGCCACAGTGTGGACAGCGAAATCCATCCGGCCAGCGCAGTCGGGCCAGGTAATCGCGGCAGGCGGTCTCAGTAGAGAAAGCGGCCTCCAACTCTATCAGATTGCGGGGATATTCCTCGATCACGACCGCATACTACATCTTGGGGTAACCTGAGTCAAGCAGATACCTATCTCCGCATATATTTAAAGATTCAATGGTCGGGACGGGCAGATTTGAACTGCCGACCCCTCACACCGCAAGCGAACGGTTTTCTTTTGTCTACTGCTTCCGCTATGCATTGAAACTTGTCGTTGTGTGTCTTATCGTCCGTGTTTATATTGGCTTGCGGCAGACGAGAATTTAGATGCGCCTCCGTCGTGTGCTGTCCGGTGTTTTCGTTTGTGGTCATCTTCTCGGCCAGAGTCCCTGCAGTTTTCACTACAGTCCCCAAGGTGCTCCATGCCTAATCGGACAAGTCTGCCGATATATAGACAATGCCGGAGACCCCATCAGCGTGCCCCAGGGCAAATCCAAAGGAGAAACAAGCGAGACTCCGACACTTAAGTCTGTCAGAAGTGCCGCCAATATCATCTTTACAGCGCGAACGTTTGCCCGAATTGCGGGCCGCGCTCTACGGAATCTTTCAAGAACGTGAACGCGGCATATTCAGTGAAGGCACAAGAGTTCGAAAAATAAATACACGAGAAATTGCAATCAGAGTTCTTATGCTTCTACTTCTATCGCCGTCTTTGCTTGCACAACCTCCCACGCTTCCCGAAGCGCCTAAACCGAACGGCTTCTTCGCCAGTCGCATCAATACGGGCCTTGTCATCGGAGATGGTTTGGCCCGTTTGCTCGATGCGGTTTCGACGAGAGAAGCCGTCACTTGCCTATGCCATAACGGGGGAAATTTAGCGGAAGGCGGTCGCTTTTTCGGAACATCCTTAGCGCCGATAGCGGCTCATACTTGGTCACAGTATTCCTATTCCTTGGGCGTGGCCGCTGGCTTCACCGCGATCAGTCACGAACTGTGGGGTATGAGTGAACGCCATCCCCGCCACGGCCGCGCCTTGCGCCTCGCGTCGAGAGCGGTGTTGGTTGGCGATATAGTCTACGATGGCCCAATGCCGGTCAACAATTGGGAAGTGATTCACACCCACGGGAATCAGGGCTTTCCTGCATTCTGACTTCCAGCAATCCGATTGATGTCTTATGCCTAAAGAGCAGAGAGATTACACACACATCAGCCACAAAGCCGAACGAGAGGCGCTTGCAACGCTGGATACGCCTATTAAGGCAGTACAGTCAGTGAATCTCACTGCATGACTGACAGCTTGCCATAGTTGATTCGATTTACCTGTCATCTCGACTTTATAAGTTATTGATTGTAAATGGTCGGGACGGGCAGATTTGAACTGCCGACCCCTCGCACCCCAAGCGAGTGCTCTACCAGGCTGAGCCACGTCCCGACACAATCGAGCCGGCTCGTGGGGAGCCGGCTTTGGAGTCGTTCTTAGTGTACACGAGGCAACCCTTGCGCGCTTGCCCCTGAAGAGAGAATCGTATCAATTGTTTTCTGCTGCCGCCGACTCAGTGCGTTGGCGGAACGAATTCCTGCGGCAGCGCCGCGCCCTCGCCGAAGAAAAACTGCTCCATCTGTTCGACGAGGAACTGCTGCGCCTGCGGAGTCCAGGGCTGCAAGCGGTACTCGTTCAGCAGCATCTTCTGCCGGCCCACCCACTCGTCCCATGCAACCTTCGAGACGTTCTTATAGATCTTCTGGCCAAACTCCGAGTCAAATGGAGGCTCTTCCAGGCCTTCCATTTCCTTCTTGTTGCGAACGCAAAACACCATGTGTGCCATCCAATATGCTCCTGGTCTCATTGTATTGGATCGGGCGCGCGCTCCGCCGGTTGGCCTTCTATAGCAACGACTTGAGCTATTCTGACCTTACGGGCTCCGTTGAGTCCGCGCACAATCTCCTTGGAGCTTCATCGGTTTCGCCAACTGCCGTCAATCCCCGATCAAGCAGCCTCACGCCAAAGGAGACACCATGCCCGATTCAAACCCGTCTGGTCTGTCTGACAATGCCGCCGCCGGCATTGCCTACATTACCCTTATCCCGGCAATCCTTTTCCTGATCCTTGAACCTTTCAAGAGAAGCGCCTATGTGCGTTTCCATGCCTGGCAGTCGATTTTCTTCTTCGTTGCCTGGGCGGTGATCGACATCCTCGTTGGAGTTGTGCAGAATCTGGTTCCGTCCACCGTCTTTCTCACATTGACGGTATTGCAATTGGTGGGCCTGGCCCTCTTCGTCGTCTGGATATTCGTATTCATCAGCGCCTTCAATGGCAAGCTCTTCAAGCTACCCATCATTGGTGGGCTGGCCGAGCGGCAGGCCAACCGGTAACGCGCCCCCCCAACCACTCTGCGCGCAGAAACGGCCTCCATGTGAGGCCGTTCTTGCGTGTGCCTGTTCTGCCGTTCAGCCTGATCTCGGCGACATTCCTCATCGCGGCCTTCACATAGCCCGTGTGGCTTGGCTGGATACTCTTCATCGCTCGTGGCGCCGCGCAATCTCAAGACAAGATGCAGCGCGGAGGCTAACACAGCATCCGCGAGTGCTGGGGATTTCGTAACTGTAGAGAGATTCCGCTTGACAACAGCGAGGGCCAGCATTTTCTCTAATCTCAGTTTCGAGCCGTTCCCCCTCGAAAATCGTTACCCGGATTTCCCCGGTTTGCATGGTCCGGCTGAGGCTCGGAGCAACTATCCCCACATATTCAATTCAACCCCAAAAGGAGGTAATGTGGCTGACGAAACTCCGCAAACCGGCCTTACCGACAACGCCGCCACCGGCCTTGCCTATCTCACCTTCATTCCGGCGATCATCTTTTTGGTGACCGCGCCGTACAACCAGAAGCCTCTCATTCGCTTCCACTCCTGGCAGTCGATCTTCTACTCGATTGTTTGGTTCGTGGCCTGGGCTGTTCTCGCGGTGATTGGCATGATACCGATCCTGAATCTAGTGGACATCGTTTTGTTCCCACTGACGTTTCTCGGATTGGTCATCGTGTGGGTCATATTGCTGATCAAGGCCTTCAACGGGGAACGCTTCAAATTGCCCGTGATCGGCGATCTTGCCGAGAAGCAGGCCAACGCATAGAACATCCGGCAAGCTATTGCACCTGGAGACCGCGCCGTTGGGACAGACCGTCTTCAACGGCGCTTGCCTTTCTTGCTGAACTTCTTCCTTGTTTTGAAAGCCGGAGCCGCCGCGTTTCTGTGCTTGCTCTTTTTCGGCTTGGACGGCGCAGCTTTTCTTCCGGTCAGCGGCAAACCCTCTTCGACAATCGAGAACTGCAGCTTGCGTTCCTGAGCTAGTATGCGGTCCAGAATCACCTGCACGCGGTCGCCGGCGCGGAAGCGGCGGCCCGTGCGCTCGCCGATGATTTCATGCGTATTCTCGCGCCACGTATAGCGGTCGTCGCGCAGGCTATCAATAGGCACCAGCCCCTCGACAAACATATCGGTCAGCTCGACAAAGAGCCCGTATTTAGCCGGGTTCAGCACCAGCGCGGCAAACTCCTCGCCGACCTTGTCCTGCATGAAGCGAACCTTCTTCCACTCGACCAGTTCGCGTTCGGCCTCAGCGGCGCGGCGCTCGGTCAGGCTGGTCTCCTCGGCAATCTGCGCCAATTCGGCCTCGGGGATGGGCGGTTCGCCGGAAAAGTGAGTAGCCGGGTGCCCCACCCTCGCCGCGTTTTTGTTTTTGCGGCTAGGGTGGGATGCGGTTCCACTCGACAACCCCTCACTCGGATGCGTCCATGGCGAACTGTGGCGTCCCTCGGCCACCGTGCCTTCGCCGCTCACGCCCTCACTGAGCAGCGCCTTCGCGATGCGATGAACAATCAAATCCGGGTAGCGGCGAATGGGCGAAGTGAAGTGGGTGTAGGTGGGCGCAGCCAGCGCAAAGTGGCCAATATTCGTCTCCGAATAGCGCGCCTGCATCAGCGAGCGCAGCATCAGATAGCTCAGAATCCGCTCTTCCGGCTTGCCTTCGATTTTGGCAGCGAGCTTCTGATACATGCGCGGAGTGACGAGTATATCTTCCGGCACTTCGTGGGTGCGGACGTTGCGTCCAGAGCGCTGAGCGTCGCGGCGGTCCGATTTCATTTGTATGCGCTTCACGGGCAGCGCGCCCAACCCGAGCGTGTAGCCGAAGCTGGCGGCCAGCTCCTCGAACTGCACCACGCGGCGCGGTTCCGGCTTCTCGTGGATGCGATAGAGCGAAGGCACGCCCATGTCTTCAAGCCATGTGGCGACACATTCGTTGGCGGCCAGCATGAACTCTTCGATCAGCCGGTTGGCCCATGTGCGCTCGGATTTGGTCACGCCGCGCATCTGTCCCTGCTCATCAAACTCGATCACCGGCTCGGGAAGATCGAAGTCAATGCTTCCCCGCTCCTCGCGCCGTTTGTTCATCAGCATCGCAAGCTTGTGCATTCGCTCGAAGTCGGGAACGAGGCTGGCATAACGCGTGCGAGTTTCCGCATCGCCCTCGAGAATTGCGTGGACCTCCGTGTACGTCATGCGCGCAGCCGAGCGGATCACGCCTTCAACAATTTCATAGCTCTCGATGCGGCCCGCCGAATCGAGCTGCATGATGCAACTCAACACCAGCCGGTCTTCGCCAGGCCGCAAGCTGCAAATGTTCGTCGATAGCTCCTGCGGCAGCATCGGTATAGCGCGATCCGGGAAGTAGACGCTGGTTCCGCGCAGCCGCGCTTCCAAATCGAGATCCGTCGCGGCGCGCACATACTCGGAGACGTCAGCGATATGCACTTGCAGCTCGTAGCCGCCGCCTTCGCGCTCTGCGACCAGCACCGCGTCATCGAAATCACGGGCCGTTTCGCCGTCGATGGTGACTATGGGCAGGCCGCGAAAATCACGCCGAGTTGCAACCTCCTCCTTGTCCAGATGAGCCACGGCGCGCGCCTCGGCCAGTACGTTTTCCGGAAAAGCCCGCGGCAACTGGTGCTTGCGGATCATCATTTCCACGTCCACGCCGAAGTCGTCAGGCGAGCCCAGCACCTCGATCACGCGGCCCACCGGCTGCCGCGTCGGCGTGGGCCAACTGGTAATCTCCACATCCACCACCAGGCCTTCGAGGCTTTCGTGAACGGCCGCCGCCGCAGCTTCCTTGCCCAGCACGCGATGCTCAGCAGCCTCGCTCGCCGCCGGTATCTCCTGCCCGGCAGGAATGAGAATGTGCTGCGTCATACGCTCGTCGAAAGGAACAACAGTGTGTCCCGCCGCCCGGTCACTTCGCGCGTAATGAAAGACGCCCACCACTGTGGGGTTGCGCCGTTCCAGAATGCGCACAATCCGGCCCATCCGGCGTCCATCCGCCTTGGGAGGCTCCATTTCCACCAGCACCTGGTCGCCCTGCATAGCGCTGTTGATTTCGTTCGGCGGAATAAAAATGTCTTCTTGTACTGAATTCGATTTGTCGCCTTGCCGGGCATTGGGCCTGACAAAACCGTAGCCGTCGCGATGCAGATCCAGCCGCCCGGCCGCCAGATTGTCGCGCGTTCCCAGCGGTCTGGGGATGCTCCAGTGCTCGCGATCCAGCTTGACGAGCGCGCCGCGCACGGTCAGCCGGGCGAGCTGCTCCAAAAGCAGCCGCCGCTCCCGTCCGCCGCCAAGCGATAGCTCGCGCACCAGTTGCTTGTATCCGGCCTTGCCGCCGACAGAGCGAGCAACGCGGGTGAGTAGTTCCCGATCGGTCATAACTCCAGAGTACAGCGGGCTCGCGCTGCTCACTATCCCGCCTCAACCTGCCCGGCGGGACGCAAGTTGGTGTTCAGGGTGTTGACCAATCAGGCTACAGCCACTCCAATTTCGGCGAGAACTCGCAAACGGACGCCGGATTGTCTTAGAATGGCGGCAACGCTGTTTTTCCGGGCGGACTGCGGACGAGAACATCCTATCCGTAGCTGCCATCGGGGCTGCCAAGGGCGTATACTTCGGCTGTCCACTCATTTAGACTTGGGGCGCACGGCAAAGGCCCTTGCCTTGGCAAGCCAGTCCTGTCAGGACAGAAAAGGAACCAAACTTGAGCGCAATGTGGAAACCCAGCCCCTCCGCACCCGCAACACCTAACTATTCACCTGAGCCCTCCCGCCCAGCGCCGCCCGCTCCTGCGGTTGAACCCGCTAATCGCCCCCCGGTGGCAACCGGCGGCGACCAGGCCACTATCGGCAAAGGCCTGGTCTTCAAGGGTGAGATCACCGGCTCCGAGTCGCTGTTTATCGACGGCAAGGTTGAAGGCAGCATTAACCTGCCCGGCAACCGTGTCACCGTGGGACGCAACGGCCAGGTGACATCCACCATCACCGCCCGCGAAATCGTCATTCTGGGCAAGGTGCGCGGCAACGTGGCCGCCTCCGACCGGGTTGACATTCGCGCCGAGGGCGCTCTGACTGGCGATGTAAACGCGGCACGCATCAGCATTGAGGATGGCGCCTTCTTCAAGGGCGGCATCGACATCAAGAAAGCCGATGCCAAGCCGGCAGCCGCAGCGGCGCCTGAAGTGCACAAGCCGGTCCAGGTTTAGCCGCGCTTCAGGCCATGCACCAGACACACGCGCCCCTGCGTCAGCAGGGGCGCGTGTGTCTTTGCCGGAGGGTGGTTTGCAGGCCAGCCCTAACTCCAGGTGGCTGGCTTTGGTTTCGAAAACCCAAAACGTGAAGCGGAAATGAGTTGGGAAAATAATTGAATATGAATCATTTATATTGTCTCGCAATTGACAGAATATAAAATAGATGACAAATTATGAGATGGAAATGAACTGAGCACAAAGACAAAAATGAGCTCAACAAACGCATGATCCGCTATGAACTGCCAAGCCGTTGGATTCTCTATGACTCAAACGCCGTAATGGCGGCCCTTGTTGAAGCCAAGTCCGCAGTGCGAGCGCTCACGACCCTCCCGTACCAGAAGAGCTGGGTCGAGGCGCTCCAGGAGTTGCAACTCAAGCGCGAGGTGGCAGGTACGAGCCGAATAGAGGGCGCGGAGTTCACCGAGCGAGAGTTGGATGAGGCAGTCCGGACCAATGTGTCGCCAGAGGAATTGCATACGCGCTCGCAGCGGCAAGCCCGCGCCGCGATGCAAACCTACCGATGGATTGGTGAGCTTCCTGCCGACAGGCCCACATCGGCCGATCTTGTGCGAGAGGTTCATCGGCGCCTCGTGACCGGATGTGACGAGGACCATTGTCCTCCTGGTGTCTTGCGCGGACGGGACTATAACGTGACCTTCGGCATTCCGCAACACCGGGGAGCGGAGGGCGGACCAGCCTGCGAGGAGGCATTTGCAGGGCTTCTTCAAGCTGCTCAGACGGAGTTCCACGATCACGATCCTCTGGTGCAAGCAATGGCGCTGCATTATCATCTGGCGGCAATGCACCCATTTCTGGACGGCAACGGGCGAACGGCACGAGCCATGGAAGCATTGCTGCTGCGTCGAGCAGAGTTAACTGACAGGGCTTTCGTCGCCATGTCCAACTATTACTATGACGAGAAACCAGCGTACCTGCGCATTCTGAGCGAAGTCCGGCAGGGCGGTCACGATCTTACGCCATTTCTCATCTTTGCCTTACAGGGCGTACGCATTCAGTGCGAACGATTGACAGCAGAGATTCGCAAACATATGCAACGCGCCCTCTTCCGCGACACGATGTATAGCCTCTTCCACCGTCTGAAGACCAAGCGAAAGCGAGTGATTGGGGCGCGGCAGGTTGAAATTCTCAAGGTTCTGCTTGAACAGAAAGAAGCGGGAGTGTTGGAGCTATTCAAGAAGACCGAGTTTGCATACAAATCAGTCAAAGACGGTACGAAAGCTTTTGTCCGCGACCTTTCGCAATTAGAAGCCCTGCAAGCGATAAGAGTCAGCGAAGGCCCTCCCAACTTCCCCGATCGAACAGTCTCGATTAACCTCGACTGGCCGCAAGAGATCGACGAGGGCGAGTTCCTGCGGCGGATGAAGTCAATGCCCAAAGGCAAGACGTTCAAGTTTCTGACTTGAAGCTGTTCTATTCCATCCCCAGCCGTTTCATCGCCACCCTGGGCAGCGCCGACCCGCTCTTTTCCAGCACCCACTTCACGACCACCACCCATAGAGCCGCACCGGCCAGCAGCATGGTAATGTCGGTCAAATAAATCCGCCCCGGCGCAATTTTATGGAACAGAGTTCCGAGAGCTCCCCAAAGTATCCAAACAGCGGCGCCGCTTCCCGCCGAGGCCAACAGGCACCGGCCCAGCTCCGCATAATCCAGGCTGGCCAGCGAGACCAGATGCCGCCGGTGCAACAGCACGGCCAGGGTCACAGTCTGCACCAGAATTCCCAGGTTGGAGGCAACCGCCAGCCCCATTACTCCGTAAAGGTGATACAGCGCTGCGTAGACGGGCCACGAAGCCAGCGTGATCACTGTTCCTGCCGCCATGGGAATGAGAGTGTTCCCCGCGGCATAAAATGCGCGTGAATAAATCGCCTGCGCCGACCACAGAAACAAGCTGATGGAGAAGACCGCGAAGTAGGCGGCGCACTCCTTGGAATCGCGCATCGAGAAGTGGCCGCGCATGAACGCCAACTGGACCAGCGGCACGGCAAGAGCCATCATCGCCGATGCGGCCAGCAACCCCAGCGCGGTCACGCGCGATACTGAGTCGGCCACGCCGGTGGCGAATTCGTAGCGGCGATGCTGGCTCCACAAGCTGGCGAAAAAGGGCATGGAGGCCGCGCCGGCCGCCTGGGCCAGTATGGCCATGGGCGCGTTGAAAAGCTGCTTGGCGTAAGTCATCAGCGAAACCGCGCCGGGGGTCTCGGAGGCGAAGTGGGCTATGATCCAGCCATCGGCGCTCACCAGCGAAAAGCCTATCATCAGCGGAAGCGAGAGCCGCACCCACTCGCGCAGCCCCGGATCGCTCCAGTCCAGCAGAAAGCGGTAGCGCGTGCCCATCCGCCGGGCAAAGATCACGTTGAGCAGAAACGGCCCAAAAAATGCTCCGGCCAGCGTGCCGATGGCCAATGACGATACGCCGATGCGGCGCACCAGAAGCAGGCCGCCAACGATGGTGCCGAGGTTGTAGATCAGCGGGGCCACAGCCTGCACGCTGAATTGCTTGCGCACCAGCAGTACCGCGCCAAAGATTCCGCCGGCAAAGAAGAATAATTGCGCGGGTAGCAGGATGCGTGTCAGCCGCACGCACACCGCGGCCTTTTCGGCGTCAAAGCCTTTGAACCACCAGTGAATGTACCAGGGAGCAAAAATTTCGGCCAGCACGATGGCCGTGCCCAGCACCAGGTACATGGCGGTGAGAATCGCCGATAGCGACCGCTGTCCGTCCTCCTCTCGCCCGGTTTCGTGATAGCGGGTGAGAATGCTCACAAAGGTGATGGAGGCCGCGCCGCCCACCAGAAAATACGAGATCATGTCCGGCAGCACAAACGCGGCGTTGAAAGCGTCAGCTTCCATCTTCGCGCCAAAGAGCCAGGCGATGTAAGAGTTCTTGCCCAGGCCGATGATGCGCGAGAGAAATGTCGAGGCCATCAGCACCAGCGTCGCCGTGAAAGCCGTGTGCGTGTGCGAAGGGCGCAGCAGCCCCACTCCGCGTGCCCATTTGGATCGCGCCGCTGGTGAAGGTTCGATTGGGGAAAACTCTGCCACTGGACTTGATTCTAACGGTGTTGCGCGCAAAGGCCACAAAGAGCTGCCATGACAGGCTGCCGCGCTCGTCGATTTGCTCCTATTGATCCGGAAATTAAATACCAACAATGTCGGGTGTCCCACCCATACAGCGTCGGTTTTTAAGAAATGTAGTAGGGGTGCCCCACCCTTGCCACGTCTTTGTTTCTGTGGCTAGGGTGGGATAGCACGAAGACAGTACTTATTTGCCGAATGTATAGCACGACACGCGAGAACCAACGCTGAGTGAAGCTAAAGCTCCGATCCGCGCGGTGCGGCACCCATCCTCTGAGAACCTGTCCAAAAAATATCTCTTGAAGGGTACGGGCTTCACAGGCTGCGGAAAAACGCTATCGGACGCGATGTTTTGAAAGGGCACGACTTTAGTCGTGCCGTAAATGCCGCAAAATCAACGCGGCCTTTAGGCCCTGGGGGATGCTTTTCGCGAGTTCGGGTCAAGTTCAGGCGTTTTTCCGCAGCCTGTAAAGCCCGTACCCTTCACCCAAAACCGAGTCATCGGACACCCTCTGAGATATTCTGTCGGCTGGAGAGATTCATGCGGCGCAGTTTTCGGTTGGGAGCTTTTCTTTGGGCAGCCATTGGGACGAGCGCACTCGCCCAGGCAATTCAAGGCGGCGACGGCATCACCCTGCCGCTCGCGCCGGCCGCTGAGGCTATCCCGGTGGTAGACGATTACTTCGGGACGAAGATCGCGGATAACTACCGCTGGCTGGAGGACGCCAAAAGCCCCCAGGCTCGCGCCTTCATTGACGCCCAAAACGCCTATACTGCGCAATATTTGAAACAGGCGCGCATACGGCCCAGCCTGGTGGAGGGCCTGAAGGCGCTCGAAGAGGTCCCTCGCTGGTCGATGCCCATGTCGCGCGGCGACAGCTACTTTTTCCTGAAAAGGTTAGCCGGCGAAGAGCAGTCCTCGATTTATGTTCGCCACGGCTGGCTGGGCAAGGACGAAAAGCTGCTTGACCCTGCGGTTCTAAGCCGCGACCCCAATACTTCTCTGAGCCTGGCCGATGTCTCGCGCGATGGAACGCTGCTGGCCTACCGCGTGCGCCAGGGCGGCGCTGACCAGACCGCCATCCGGCTCCTGAATGTGAAAACCGGTAAGACGCTCGACGATGAGCTGCCCAGCGCCCGCTATGACGGCGTCCGCTTTGCTCCCGATGGCGCAGGCTTCTATTACGCGCGCAACGACAAGACGGGCACGCTGCTCTACTTGCACCTTCTCGGCACGCCTGCCGGCAGTGACACTCTCATTTTTGGCCGCGAGTTTCACGGCGAGAAGCTGGGCCCCGACGACATATTCAACGTCGACGTGACCGCTGACGGCCACTATCTTGTCGTGCAGGTAGACCATGGCGTTCCCGCCCGGCGCGTGGGGATTGTCTTCCTGGACCTCACCCGGCAAGGTTCCCAGTTCGACATACTGGTTTGGGGCCTGGACTCTCGCTTCGCGCCCATCTATGCCAGGGATTCGTGGTTTGTGAGAACCGACTACCAGGCGCCCAACGGACGCATCCTCAAGGCCGAGCCTGGCCTTCCGCCTTCCGCCTGGAAGACCATTGTCCCTGAAGCGCCGGAGGCGATTGACGGCTTCTCCATCGTGGGCGGCAAGCTCTACGTGAACCGGTTGAAAGATGTGAAATCGGAAACCGCCATCTACGCTCTCGACGGCAAGCCCGCCGGTAACGTCGATTACCACGGAATTGGATCGGCATCGGGCCTCGCGGGGCGGCCGGTGGATCGTTACGGTTTCTTCACCTTCCAGTCGTTCATTCAGCCGCCCGTGATCTACCGGCTGGATACAGTCACCGGGAAGCGCGAGGTCTTTGCCCAGCCGAAAATCCCCTTTGACACGAAAGAGTATGAGCTCAGGCAGATCTTCTTCAAGTCAAAGGACGGCTCACGCGTTCCCATGTTCGTCGCCGGCAAAAAGGGTTTGAAGCAGGACGGGACTGAGCGCTTGTTGATGACCGGCTACGGCGGCTTCAACGTCAGCGAGACGCCCACCTGGAACCCGGCTTTTGCGTGGTGGATGCAGCAGGGTGGCTGGTTTGCCCTGCCCAACCTGCGCGGCGGCAACGAGTACGGCGAAAGCTGGCACCAGCAGGCCATGTTCGACAAGAAACAGAATGTCTTTGACGACTGGTTCGCCGCTGCCGAGTATCTGATCGCCAGCAAGTACACATCAGCGGCGCGTTTCGCCATCCGGGGCCGGTCCAATGGCGGTCTCCTGATGGGCGCCTCGATCACCCAGCGCCCCGAGTTATTTTCTGCTGTTTGGTGCGGATATCCACTGCTGGATATGCTGCGCTACCAGAATTTTCTTGTGGGCTCTTACTGGAAGACGGAATATGGCTCCTCGGAGGACGAAAAGCAGTTCCGCTATCTGCTCCGGTACTCGCCCTACCAGAACATCAGGCCGGCCACGACTTATCCCGCGGTGATGTTCTTCACTGGAGACAACGACACCCGTGTTGACCCGCTCCATGCGCGCAAGATGACGGCCCTCCTGCAGCCGGCTTCGTCCAGCGGGCGGCCTATTCTGCTCCATTACAGCCTTACCGGCGGTCACTCCGCCGGGGTGGGCGTTGCCCAGCAGATTCAGGACGATGCAGACGAGCTTGCCTTCCTTTGGACGGAAACGATACACTCCGCTCCCGTGAATTAATGCCTTCTGTGCAGGATTGGTACTCGCCCGTAAGACCTGAGGTAACCTGACGCATCGGGCCTTCCTGTCCGATAGGGGAGGTATGGCGCGTTTGCGGCAGGGTTCACAGGGGACCATTCAGTCGCCGTAGCCGTAAATGCTCAATGCGAGACCGGTTCAATAGCCTCTGACTGCTTGTAAACCAAGCGGGCACAGAGGTTAAATGTCTCCCGCCAGAGCCATGCTGTGATGAGCGCCATAGGGCCAGGAGTCAAAATGCTACAAGCAGAATTCGAGATCGAGGGAGTGGATTGGCAGAAGGAAGATGCACGGCAGGCTGCGCTGGTTGCCTCCGGGATTCTTGACACTCCGCCCGAGCCAGCTTACGACACCATTACGCGTCTGGCTGCCGAGTACTTCCGCGCCGACGCGGCCACGATTGGCTTTGTCGATGCCAGCCGCGTCTGGATCAAATCGCACTGGGGCCAGGCGATTCGCGAACTGCCGCGCAAAGACTCTCTCTTCGACCTCATGCTTGCGGAAAATGGCCCGCTCGTCGTCGCGGACATCGCCGCGCATCCTCAACGCGAACGGCTGTTGATGCGCGTCAGAGCCCACAACGCGGCTTCCTTTGTCTGTGTGCCCATACGTTCCTTCGACGGCAGGATTCTCGGAAGTTTGGCCGTCTTCAGCAAAAAGCCGAGCCACAAGATAAAGCCGGAGGCCATTCGCTCGCTCGAGGGCCTGGCCGATATGGTATCGAGCCAATTGGAACTGCGCAGGCTGCGCAGCACCCTCACCGAGGTCAAGAAGGGCCCACGGCGCGCTCACCACATCGCATCGGCCGCCAACCAAGACTGGCCGCGCCCGGCCGATCTGCATCACGCGCTGGACCGCGGCCAGTTTGTGCTCTATTACCAGCCTGAGGTTGACCTCGCCACGCGCAAGATCGTCGGCCTTGAAGCCCTCATCCGCTGGAACCACCCCGAACGGGGACTCGTCGCGCCCTTGGACTTTATTCCGCTGGCCGAAGAAACCGGGATGATTCTGCCCATCGGCGACTGGGGAATTGGCGAAGCGTGCAGCCAGGTTCAGAAATGGTGCCAGGAAGACCCGCTCCACGCCTCCATGCGCGTCGGCGTCAACCTCTCCGCCAGCCAGTTCTCGCGTGAAGGCCTGGCAGATCACGTCGAGACCCTCCTGGTGCAATTCGGCATCTCCAGCCGTCAACTCGGCCTCGAGATGACCGAGTCCAGCATTATTCCCAACATGAACGTCGCCATGGAAGTTCTCGGCAGCCTGCGCAGGCTGGGCGTTTCCTTGCTCATGGACGACTTCGGCACCGGCTACAGCTCCCTCAGCTACCTGCATTCCTTTCCCTTCGACGTACTCAAGATCGACCGCTCTTTCGTCTGCCGCATGACCGAGGGCGATCAGCCGCTGCAAATTGTGCGCACCATCGTCGAACTGGCCCGCGTGCTGGGCATGGACGTGGTGGCCGAGGGAATTGAAACTTACGAGCAATATCGCCTGTTGCGCGAGATGGGATGCCGCTTTGGACAGGGCTTTCTCTTCGCCCGCCCCATGAGCGCCGAAGCTGTCACTCAATTGTTGAGACTCCCCGGCCGCGTACTCCCCGAGCCCGCGCCTGCCCAACTGGCCTGCGCCTGACCGCTCAGCTTCTCCGACCCACAGGGAACGAAACTTCGGGTGCCCCACCCTCGCCACGTCTTTGTTTTTGTGGCTAGGGTGGGATTGCACAAACTTTGCAATTGCCTTTTTGTTGAACTTGCATTTTTGTTTCATTCTGGCACGGGAAGCCAGCTCGTCCTCATCTGGAATCCATCCGCAGATTGCATGGGAATTTCTTCACGTTTAGGCCTGGCATCGCTGTATGCTCCTTGCCATGCAGCAACCCGCATCATCTTCGCCTTCCCCCGCTTCCCCCAGCTTTGCGGGCCTGCTTGCCGCGCTGGCCGCGCCCGCGCAAAGCACGGAGGACTTCGCCAACAAGTCTTCGTCGCCTGCGAACAGAACTGCATTCGCATGGAACGATGACGATCTCGCCGACGATGTGGCAACCCTCAGCTACGAGAGCGCTCTGAAGGCTCATGCGCGTTACCGTCCCACGGATCAATCGCTCACCCAAATCCCCGACCCAGCGCCATTCTGTTTTGACGAGGCCCCGGCATCGGCCCCGCAGCCGGCGCCGCGCATCACTGCGTATCCTGCGCCTCGCGCCGCTGTCAATCCCGAGCCGATATCCAACCGCCTTCCGCCCGCGTCCGCTGAGCGCAGTCTGAAAGACGCCAGCATCACCATCCGCATGAGCCAGGCGGAGTGCGCGCAACTCCACAGCCGCGCCGCCGAAGCCGGACTGACTGTCTCGGCTTATTTGCGTTCCTGCACCTTCGAGGCCGAGTCCCTGCGGGCGATGGTCAAAGACACCATGGCCCAGTTGCGCTCTGCCCAAACCCAGCCAAAGCCCGCCAACTCCGCCAATCCCGCCAACCCCGCGCCGCCGCCCCGCCCGTCCGGCGTAGGTAAGCTGGCCCGCCTCTTCACTCGCTGACGCGGCCAGCCAGCGCCTCACCACTCACCCCGGCGGGTGCCCCGTGCCGGGAGAAATGAGCACAACCACTAAAGATGGGTGCCCCAGGTGCCCAGACAAGTGAGCGCAACCACTAATGATGGGTGCCCCAGGTGCCTCGCTTTTGGGCACCTGGGATAGCACAGACCTTGCCGGACGCTCCATGTCTGGATTCTCGGACACGGAAAGGATTGCCCGTCCCAACTTATCCTTGCCTAAAATTACCCTCCGTTGGCGCACACTTGCAGATAGAAGAAATGAACACCCAACCTCATCAGCCAATCTGTCAGATATCCGCCCGGTTTATACCCCCTTTGGGTACCCCCTCCCCCTCGAGCAAGGGGTGTAAATTTCCCCTCAAAACCTTGCAGATTATTTCTAACCTGTTTAGAATCAACGACAGTGCAAAACTTTTTGCCGCCAAATTCTCCCGCATGGTGAGATTTGGCCTCTGAAAACCACTGAAAAAATCCGATTTTCGCCCTTTTCGGGGGAGGGTTTGAGAGGAAATGGGCCGGAAGCCGGCAGACGCCGAACCTGCGAGCCGTCGCATTTACAATAACTACTGTGCAGCCCGAAAAATCTTCGCCGATCATTCTCGCCGAAAACCTGACCAAGGTTTACGCGGCGGGCCGAATTCTGGTCACCGCCGTGCGCGGGGTTTCGCTTGCCGTCGAGCCAGGCGAGTTTGTCGCCATTGTCGGGCCTTCGGGTTCGGGCAAATCCACGCTGTTTTATCTGTTGGGCGGGCTGACGCAGGCCACCAAAGGACGCGTGGTGATCGACGGCGTGGATTTTGCCACGCTCTCGGATGCTGAACGCACGCGGCTCCGCAAGCACCGCATCGGATTTGTCTTTCAGAAGTTCAACCTGCTGCCCACGCTCTCGGCCATGGGCAATATCGAGATTGCGTACGCGGTGAGCGGCGGCGTCATCAATGGGGAAAAAGCGCCGTTGGACCGCGCTTATCTCGATCATCTCAGCGAGATGCTGGCGATCAATGGGCGGCTCGATCACCGGCCTTCTGAGCTGAGCGGAGGCGAGCAGCAGCGCGTAGCCATTGCCCGTGCAATGATCACTCGCCCTGCCATCGTTCTGGCCGATGAGCCCACCGGCAATCTGGACACCAAGAGTTCCGACGCGGTGTTGCACATGCTCTTGCGCTCTAACCAGGAACTGGGCCAGACCACGCTGATGATTACGCACAATCCCGAGGCGGCTTCGATTGCCAGCAGGATTCTGTACATGCGCGATGGCGAGATTGTGCGCGAGGAAAAGGGTTCAAGGCCCGGTTTTGCTGTGCCGGCAGCAAGCGTGGCCGTGCCTTTTACCGGCCCGGCGGCAGCGGCAGTTTGACCTCGTTTGGCCGCCCCGGTATACTCAATCTTGCAACTGCGGGAGTAGCTCAGTGGTAGAGCATCGCCTTGCCAAGGCGAGGGTCGCGAGTTCAAATCTCGTCTCCCGCTCCATTCCGCCCTCCGGCCCTGGCCGGGTTGGCTACGGCGGTATGGAGCGTAGATTATTAAGGCAGCCCTGCCAAGGCGCGGTACCCAAGTGGTAAGGGAGAGGTCTGCAAAACCTTTATGCGCCGGTTCGATCCCGGCCCGCGCCTCCAACTTTTCCCAATATTTAATCTGAATCCACATAAACCAGATTCCTCTGCTCGCGCGTTTGATAATCACATGTAAAGTCCGTGTTCGCGGCGCGTTTCCTGTGTTAACCCCTTGTCAGATTGCAGTGTTCGCGTGGAGACTTGGATTTTGCTCGTCCCGATACGGTCTACTGGTGCGCCTTTTGCAGGTTGGCGGAATAGATTTCTGGATTGACGGGGGAGCGGATGCAAGGGGGAAAGATGAGCGAGGAGAGCGCAATGCTCCGTGAGGGATGGGTATCAAGCCGGCGGGAGTTTCTCGCGGGATTAGCGGCCCTGGGGCTGGCCGGGTGGACTGAGCACGCAATCGGAGCGCCTGCGGGGCCATACAGTTGGAGCGGGCTGCCGGATCGACCCGAAGAGCGACCGCTGGATTTTCACGCGCTGGCCAATGCGTTTGACGCCTATGTCATGAATCCTGCTCATGGAGTGAACCTGCGCGCAAAGGATGGCCGGCAGGTCTTTCCTTCCGCACTGGAAGGCGTCGAAGACGGGGGACTGACAACCTACGGGCCGATGGCGCTAGGCAAGGAGTTGCGCGGCGAGGGGCTGGATGGCCTGGCGGCATCGCTGAAGGGCTACTTCAGTGAGCCTTACGGGCTGTTCCTAGACGGCGCCGGCGGAACGCTGTGCGAATACTGGTACCTGATGAATGTAACCGCGATGGCCTATGCGCTGATCGGGCTGCGCTTCCCTAAGGATGCAGAGTGGCTGGCGCGCGTGGAGAAGAGCGCGGCGCGATTGAAACAGATGGCCTGGCAGATCCGCTACGACTTCAATAGCCAGGGCTACGACTTTGCGAAAGCGGCGGCCTTTACCAATCAGGATATCTACCGGCAGCCCGACGCGGTGGGCGGATATAGCTACGTGATGCTGCTGGCGTGGAAGTTGACCGGGAAAGAGTTCTGCCTGGCGGAAGCCAAGATCGGAATCGATCGCTACATGGATTTCGCCAGCAATCCATGGTACGAGGTTCCGAGCGGCGCCATGGCGGTGATGGCGGCGGCTCGGCTGGAGGCGATGGGCTATCCCACCAACGCGAAAAAGGCGCTGGGGTTTGTCCTGGACGACAAGGCCGGTCTGATGGCGACGGGACGATGGGGCGGACGCGAGGTGAACGGATTGCTGGCCGGATTCCGCACTGAGCCCGCCGGCCAGGTTTACAGCATGGAGTCGATGGTTGCGCTGCCCTATCTGTTGCCTGCGGTGCGATTCCGCCCGGAGCTGGCCGGGGATGTGGCGCGGTATGCGCTGAACGCCGCTGCAAACCTGCGCTGGTTCTATCCGGAGTATCTGCCCCACGAAGACCAGAGCCGTCCGGATCTGCCGTCGATGATTCCCTACGAGCGGTTGAGCCGCGAAGAAAAGGGCCACAGTCCTTATGCGACGGGCGACTTCGCGGGGCACCGCTCGATCTATGGCGGCGCATACGTCATGTGGCTGGACAAGATGATTCAGCCGCAGGGAGATCCGTGGCTGCTGCGCTGGGATCTGGCAAAAACGAATTTTCTGGATCGCGACCTGCCTCCGGCATTCCTCTATTACAATCCCTGGCCGCAGGAAAAGCGCATCACGATTGACGCAGCGGCGAGCAAAGGTAGAGTCCGCGATCTCGCGCGCAACCGAATGCTCGAACTCCGGGAAGGGAAAGTGGAGTTAACGCTGGGTCCGCGCGAGGCCCGGGTCATCGAGATGCAGAAGTAAACGAGGACCCGGTTCGGCTTCTCTTCACAGCCGCGCCTGAATTCAAGTTAGATTTCGCGCTGGCGCAAATCGGATTCTGCGCACTTCACGGATGAATCACGCGCGTGGCCACGATAGAAGTGGCATTGGGCGCGCCGGCGACAGCCTGGGTGCGGATGAGCGCCTCGAAGTAGACGGGCTGGCCAGGCGCATCGGAGCTGCCCAAAGCCTGCTGTAGCTTTTGCCGGCTGCTGGCGTCGGCCAGGAAGAGTCCGGCGGCCTCGGTGCCCTCCTGTTGCAGCCCCTGCAGAATGAGAACGCTGCCGCGGCCGTTGCCGAGCGGCAGCAGCGAAATGGTAGCGTAGTCCTCACCGGAGCTGCCGGTGAATGCCAGCCCGTGGTAGGTCTCCTGCTCGCCCACCTTGGGATGCAGGTTCTCAAAAAACTTGAGGCTCTCGCCCACTACGCCTTCGCGTTCCTGAAAATTGAGTTTGGCCTGGAAGTAAGAGACCCAGGGATTGGAGCTTGGGCTGCCGACAAAGACAAAGGCTCCTTCTTCAAGATCTCTGGGGCGCAACTCCCGCGCCGAGCGAATGGCAAGCCGGTCGCGCGAATTGCCGCTCAATCGCAGAAGCGTATCGACCACCACCAGGTCGGCATACGAGGTCAGCAGCGAGCCGGAAAGATACTTCATCACGCGCGCTTCGCGGGCCGTGGGATGAGCGTTTGCGAGCGCCTCGCCGCTTCGGTAGGACGGGCTGAGATACTGCTCCAGCGTCACCGGTTGCTCGTCTACCAGCCGCGTCATGCCGTAGTTGATGTCGGCGACCACCACATAAACAGGCCGGTTGCCCGCGTCGAAGAGTGTGGCGAGAGGCCAGGGCGGCGGAGGCGGCAACTGAACCGCCGGATGGCGCAACCAGGCTGCCAGAGTCGTTAACAAAAAGAGCGCGGCCAGCGCCCAGGGCAGTGCCCGAAGCCAGAATTTGAGGCCATGACGCACAACAGCCAGCACTGGCGGCTTGGCAGATCTCGCCTCGACGGTGCGAAACAGTGTGGTATAAGCCCCTTTCGGAATCTCGACAATGGAAGTTTCGTCGCGGCCTTCGCCGTCGAAATACTCATGCAGTTTGAGCCGCAACTGGCGCACATGCACGCGGACTGAACTGTCTTCGACGACGCTGTAATCCTGGGCCTTGCCGAAGACGGCGCTGCCAATTGCGTGTTCACTCAGATCCTGGGGCTGGCCGTGCAGCGTTCTCTCCGCCAGAAAGCGCAAGAGATCCCTGAGCCGAGCCGACTTCTGGAAGGAACTGCTGGCGGTGATCCTTTCGATCAATTGCCACCTGGGGTCTGTCCGGAGATCCGCATCCACTTCCGTCATCAGCGTCTAATCCCATTTCCGTTCGGCTCAGTCAGAATGTGTGCAATTCAATACACATCCTGATAGGCAGCGTCTACCCGCTGAATCTTAGCACACTCACACACTTACGATTGGCCTGTCTGAGACGGAAAGCTTCTTATTCAAAAGCAGAAAATCTTCCGGGGTGCCGGAGCGGACTCCCTTGCGCGGCGCGCTCTCATGATGCGCTCTCACAAGAATTCCTGCCCGGCGACTCACATCCTGCATTCATGGCGTCTTTCTGTATGTTTTTGCGCGAATCACATGTAAATCGCACGAGTTATCAAAGATTTTTGCAGTAAGTCCCTTTTCAGTGATGCTTGCTTTCCCCGAGGCTTATCAACGGCCTTCAAGGTCCGGTTTGTTCCGTAGCGAAACGCCGGTGCGAAGGCTCTACCGTCCAGAACTGCGAAGGGCTCATGATGAACGATCTTGCACAACGCTTCGGCCAGAACCCCATTCTCACACCGCGAGATCTGCATCCGAGCGTAGAGGGCATGGAAGTGACATGCCTGCTGAATCCTGGCGTCTTTCGCTTTCAGGGCAAGACCTGGCTGCTGGTTAGAGTGGCGGAGCGCCCGGCGCAGGTTCCAGGCAAAACCTCATTCCCCATCCTGAGTCCCGACGGCCGGCTTGAGGTGCTTGAATTCAACTCCAGCGATCCGCGGCTCGACCTGAGCGATCCTCGCGTCATCCATTTCGACGGGCAGGACTATCTCACCACGCTCTCTCATCTTCGCCTGCTGGCCAGCGACGACGGCATCCATTTCGCCGAGCCGGAGCAGAGCCGGCCCTTGATGGGAGCCGGAGAACTGGAAACCTACGGCATCGAAGACTGCCGCGTCGCGAAGATCGGCGAAACCTACTACCTGACTTATACGCAAGTCTCCCGTCATGGCGTCGGCGTGGGGCTGCGGACCACGCGCGACTGGAAGAATTTTGCGCACGAGGGCATGATCCTTCCTCCACACAACAAGGATTGCGCGCTCTTCGAGGAACGAATCGGCGGCAAATACTATGCGCTGCACCGGCCCAGCAGCCCGGAGCTGGGCGGCAACTACATATGGCTGGCCGAGTCGCCCGACCTGGTTCACTGGGGACGGCATCATTGCCTGGCACACAGCCGCGAGGGGCATTGGGACAGTGCTCGCGTTGGTGCGGGAGCGGCTCCGATCCGCACCGCCGCAGGATGGCTGGAGATTTATCACGGCGCGACAAAGGAGAATCGTTACTGCCTCGGCGCGCTGTTGCTCGATCTCGACGAGCCTTGGCGAGTGCTGGCACGCTCTGATGCTCCCATCATGGAACCGCTGGCTCCTTACGAGTTGGAAGGCTTCTTCGGTCAGGTCATCTTTACCAACGGTCACCTGGTCGATGGCGACCGCGTAACGCTTTACTATGGCGCGGCTGACAGCGTGATCTGCGCCGCTCATCTCTCCATCAGCAGCATTCTCGCCGGCCTGGTTCCGGTGCGTGGAGAGAAGCCATGAACCGCCTTCGCAGGGAGTTTGAAGTTTTTCTCAGTTGTCCCCGCTCCATGCAGGTATTGATGGTCTCCAACATGATCTATGGCCTTGTCCTGCCAGTGATCGAGATCTTCGTGGCTGCCTATGTCATGCGGAACTCGCACGCGGTCGCCAAGGTGGTCACCTATCAGTTGTCAATTTACGCGGCCACGCCGCTGGCTTTCTACTTGAATGGCAAGCTGCTGGGACGCGTCAGCGCCAAGCATCTCTACGCCACCGGCATGATTCTCTCGGGGCTGGCAATGATGCTGATGATGCAACTGAGCATCCTCACTCCCATCGGCGTTGCGACCTCGGGATTCACCATGGGGCTGGCCACAGGCATCTTTTGGGCCAACCGTGGATTCCTCGCGCTGACCGCCACCAACGATGCCAATCGGAACTACTACTACGGCCTGGAAAATTTCATTGCCACTTTAGACGCCGTCGCGGTTCCCGCACTTATCGGCTGGTTTATCAGCGGCACTACTCTGTACGGCTGGCTCGGCGGGATTCCTGACCGCGCCTACCACATCGTCGCCATGGCGGTTTTTGGCCTGACGATTGTCGCCGCCGCCATCCTTGAGCGCGGCACCTTCCGCAACCCGGAGCATACCCGCTTCGTCTTCTTCCGGTTTCATCCGCTGTGGTGGCGGATGCTCCAACTGGCTCTGCTGAAGGGTTTGGCTCAGGGATACATCGTCACCGCGCCAGCCATGCTCATCATGCTGCTGGTCGGCCAGGAGGGAACACTCGGCGCCACGCAGGCCGTCGGCGGCATCTTCTCCGCCTGCCTCATGTATACGGTTGGCCGCATGACAGCGCCCCGGCATCGCATCATCGTTTTTTCCGCCGGGCTCCTGCTGTTCCTGCTCGGCGCGGTCGCAAACACATTGCTCTTTAACGCAGTGGGCGTGCTCATCTTCATCGGATGTCTCTTGCTGGCCAAGCCTCTCTTGGATGTTGCCTATTATCCGATCCAGTTGCAGGTGATCGATGTGGTCTCGCGCCTGGAGGGCCGGAGAGAGTACGCCTATATCTTCAACCACGAGTTTGGACTGTTTGCGGGCCGCTGCCTGGGTTGCGGGTTATTCCTGGGCATCGCTTACGGATGGTCTGGAAACGCAGCGCTCAAATACGCATTGCCAGTGATCGCGCTGGTGCAGTTGTTGTCTATCCGGGTAGCTAGCCAGATCTCTCGGGGTCTGGACGCGGCGGGTACCACCTCCCCCGCCGCTAGTCTCGCCGGACACATTTTGGAGGCATGAAAACAATGATTCTCAGGAGACACACTATGATTCACACAAATCGAACCGCGCAAAGAACGTGGTGCCATGCGGTCTGGCTGTTGGCGGTGTTCTGGCTAATCGCCGGCATCCCAAGCCTGGCCCAATCGAACAGAGGAACCTTGAACGGCTCGGTAAAGGACACAGCCGGCGCAAGCGTTTTCGGAGCATCTCTCACGCTTACGGAGGCTAATACAGGCAGCCGCTTCACAACGATAGCGAACGTCGAGGGCCTGTTTACCTTCCCGGAACTCCCGCCTGGAACCTACACCCTGGCAATAACCTCTCAAGGGTTTGAGTCTTACACTCAAGTCGGCATCACGGTGAACGTGGGCAGTAGCGCCACAGTCAACGCTGTGCTGAAAGTCGGCGCGGCCAATGAGAGCGTCACCGTAACCAGCGATGCCTTGCAGTTGCAGTCTGAGTCTTCCGATGTCGGCTTCACGATGCCGCCTCAGGAACTGGAATCGCTTCCGCTGCCCTTCGGCGGTGAGATCCGCAACCCGCTCGAGTTCGTAGCGCTCTCGCCCGGATACGCCGGCACTATGACGAACAACCCCGCCTCGCCACCCGCCGGAGCCTTCAAGCTCAGCGGCGGACAACAGGGCGGCGGCGAAGTCCTGCTCGACGGCTCCACCACCGAGCTCGCCTCGGCCAATATGCAGGATACCTATAACTTCAGCGTCGAGGCCGTTTCCGAGTTCAAGGTCATGACCAACACCTTCGACGCACAGTTTGGAAGCGCCAGTGGCGGCGTGGTCAATCTTGTCTCCAAGCAAGGAACGAACAGCCTTCACGGCTCGGCTTACGACCTGCTCAAAAACCGCGAGGTGGATGCCAATAGTTGGACCAACAACCTCGCTAACGCGAAAGCCGGCAAGATCGTAGACCAGAAGCCCCTCGACACCCAGAACGACTTCGGCGCAAGCGTCGGAGGGCCGGTGCGAGTTCCCTGGCTTTACAACGGCAAAGACAAGACCTTCTTCTTCTTCAATTACGAGGGCTTCCGGCAAGTGAACGGTGGCACCCAGCAGATGTCGGCTCCCACACAGGCCATGCTCGGCGGCGACTTCTCTTCCCTTCTGACCTCTTCGATCGTCGACGGTGTGACCATGCCGGCCCACATCCTCTACGACTACACAACCTGCACTGGCGCCAACCAGGGAAAGACCTGCCAGGCTTATCCGCTCAACAAAATCACCGAGGCCGCGGACCCGGTCTTTGCCGCCGCATCCAAGGTGATGCCCTCCGCTCCCTCCAGCGCCACCACCCCTTACGACAACATCGAAGTGACCAGTTCGAACCACGAGCAGGCCGATATGTGGTCCATACGCGTGGACGAGAACATCAACTCGCGCAACAAGATCTCAGCCAGCTACTTCACCGGCAATATGCCTTACGTCAGCACCTCCAGTCTCGGTTCGCTCTACACCGGCGGCGACACGCAGGGCAACAAGTATCTGCGTCTGGGATATGACTACATCATCACGCCCACCATGCTTAACCACTTCAATGCCGGCTTCACTCGCCGTCATCGTGTCGAGGGCTCGGGCGATGGCGGATTTGGCGGCGACTGGGCCAGCAAGTTCGGCCTCAAGGGCGTAGGGGACTCGGTTTTCCCCAAATTCACTTACAACTATCCGCACAATGGCATCAACAGCCCGAGCGATGGAGCCAGCGCCTTCGACGACAACGTCTTTCAATACGACGACGCGGTCTCGTGGCAGAAGGGCCGTCATAGCTTCAAGTTCGGCGGCGAATTCCGCGCGGCGCAGTTCAACCTCGCCATCCTGACCGGCAGCGCCGGACAGTTCACCTTCGCCCAGGGCCCCACCAGCAATACAACTGACCTTAACTCCGGCTTTAACTTCGCCAGCTTCTATCTTGGCGCAGCCTCCCAGGCGTATATTGACATCCCACAGATCGACGGATGGCGCGCCAAGTATCTTGCCTTCTTCGGCTCTGACGACTGGAAGGTCAACGACAAGCTCACCGTCAACCTGGGCCTGCGTTACGACATGCCAATCCCGGTGAAAGAGGCGCACGACCAAATGTCCTTTGTGGACCCAACCCTGGCGAACCCTGGGGCGGGCGGCCTTCCCGGAGCGTATGTCTTTGAAGGCAGCGGCACGGGACGGCTCGGCGGCAGCTCTCCGCAGTCGATCTACAAAAAAGCCTTCGGTCCTCGCGTAGGCGTCGCATACACGGTCGATCCGAAGACCGTCATTCGCGCCGGCTACGGCATTTACTTCTCCACCCAACGCGTCGGCGGCTTCGCCGAGAACGACAGCCAGGGCTTCTCCTCCAGCTACACCTACAACACTCCGGCCAGCCTCCAGACCCCGGCCGTTGTGCTCTCGCAGATCACCGCCTATCCCGGCAACAAGCCGCCCTTCATCGACCCCACGGTCATGAACGGGCAGAGCAACGCCCTCTTCCTTGAGTCGAAGGTCGACCGCCCCGGCACCGTCCAAAACTGGACTCTCGATGTGCAGCGCCAGTTGCCCTTCCAGACCCTTGTGGACGTTGCCTACGTCGGCGCTCATGGCGACCACCTCCAGGCATTCCTCCATGACCCTAATCAGGGACTTCCGGCCAACATGTCGCGCGGAGCCTGTCTTGGAGTTGACATCACTCAGCAATCCACCAGTTCAAACTGCACGGGCCAAACTCCCGTAGCCGCGCCGTATGCCGGGTTCACCGGCACCGTCTCTCAGGCCCTGCGTCCTTTCCCGCAGTATGGAACCGTCACGGTGGATTCAGCCACCATGGACGATCCCTTTGGCGATTACACCTACCATGCCCTTCAGGCCCAGGTAACCAAGCGGACCAGCGCCGGCCTGACCGTATTGGCCAGCTACACATGGTCGAAGAACATCACCAATGCCGACTCGGAGTATCCGAGCGAGGCCGGCTGGGAAGGTAACTCGAACGCCGGTGCACTGAACACCTACAATCTGAAGGTCGAGAAGGCTCTCAGCCAGTTCGACATCCCGCAGCGCGTCGTCCTGGCCTGGACTTACGATCTGCCCTTCGGCAAGGGCAAGCATTTTGTTAATCAGGGCGGAGCCGTCAATGTGCTGGCCGGGGGATGGAAGATTGCCGCCGTCCAGAAGTACCAAAGCGGCACCCCACTCAGCGTATCCTCGTCGGGCTGGACCTCGGGCATCTTTGCCGGGAACCAGGGCGCAACCGGCAACGGAAACGCCCGTCCCAACATTGTTCCGGGGGTGAATCCGAACGGTGTCGGCAGTAATAGTAAATTCGTCTATGGGACAAGCCTCCGATTCAACCCGGCGGCGTTTACGCCCGCGCCCAGCTTCACCTTTGGCAACGCGCCCAAAGCCTTCGGCAACCTCCGCGAACTCTTCAACACGAGCGAGGACTTTAACGTCACCAAGGCCATCCCCATGTTCACCGAACGGGTCCACACCGACTTCCGCGTGGAGTTCTTCGACGTCTTTAACCGGCACCGTTTCTCCGGCTTTAACACGTCAATCACTTGTACCCCGTCAGCGACTGAAAACTGCGAAGCATCGGGCGAGGGCCAGGCTTCGGGCCTTGCCTATGGCCCGAGAAACATCCAGGGCTCTTTGCGAATCAAATTCTGACGCCGCCGGGCAAATCAGCCCTGTAGCGTCGGAGGTTTGAAAACAACCAAACTCTCCCGGACCTCTTCATAGAGGTCCGGGAGATAAAATCAACCTATGTTTTTTACCCTTTCATGCCGTTTTCTGCTGCTTCCCGGTGTCATTGTCTTTGCCGGTGTGCTCCTGCCGTCGAGCAGCGCGCAGCAGGCCGGCTCCCTGGTGCAGCAACACTTCCTTGCGGCGCAGCAGGATCAGCAGCAAGGCCTGCTTGATGACGCCGTGCGTGAATATAAGGCAGTTTTGCAGCTTCAACCGGAATTGCCCGAGGTATACATCAACCTTGGGTTGGTTTACTACGCTCAGGCAAAATTCGATAAGTCAGCCGAAGCTCTGACAACAGCCAACAAGTTGAGGCCCGGTATGCGCGGCGTGAGCCTCTGGCTTGGAATCGACGATGTGAAGTTGCATCGGCCGACGCAGGCCGCCGCGCTTCTGCGCGAAGCAATTCGGCAAGACCCCGCGGATAAGCTGGCGCAAAGCTGGCTGAGCACGGCGCTTTGGGATGCAGGGCAAACGGATGCGGCCCTCCTTCAACTGCGCAAAGCTGCCGCGCAGTTTCCCGACGATCCCGATCTGCTCTTCGCGCTCGGCGAGGCCTATGGCAAGGCCGCCGTCCAGCAGATTGAGCAGTTACTCGATGAATCCTCCGGGACAGCGCTTTCCGACCTGATCTACGGAACGACTTATGCCGGGGAACGCGAGTGGACCAAGGCTGAGGGCCATCTTCATCGCGCCATCGAGCGCGACCCGCGCCTGCTCGACGCGCATTTGGAACTGGCCGAAGTTTTTCTCCAGCAAGCCCATCTGCCTGCCGCTCAGGAGCAGTTGGAAGAAGCCATGACTCTAGCGCCGCAATCCGCTTCCGCGCTGGCCCGCGACGGAGAGTTGCTGCTCCTCATGCAGCAACCGGGGGAAGGCCTTTCGCGTATCCAGAAAGCCATCGAAATCGACCGGAGCGAGACGCTGGACGCATTGGGGCTTCCAGTAGAAGACCGCATTGGCCGCAGCGTGAAAAGCGACGAGGCCGGTGCCGAACTCCCACCGCTGTGTCGCGAAGCGGCGCGGAAGCTGGAGGCAGACCCAACTTACAGTCCGGCCAAAGATGTCGCTCTTGCGGCTTTATTTGCGCTAGTCGGCGACGAGGACAATGCGTCGCAAGCGTATCAAAAAATTAAATTCGTCCGGTCAAGCCTGAGTTCGTCCGCGACCGGCTTTGCCAGGGCAATGACGGCCATGCACCAGCACCGCTATGACGATGCTGAAACGTTGCTCTTGGGCTGGCTGGGAACTCATCCGCGCGACCGTATGGCGCGCTACGATCTGGCCATGATGCGCCAGCAGATTTCCATGGCGCAAATTGCTCGCATGATCGAGGTCGCGCCGGATTCCTATCATGTCCATCAGATGCTCGGCCAGCTATACACCGGTCTCACCATGGCGAATGAAGCCTCTGACGGCTTGCAGGAAGACGATAAAGCGATTGCCGAATATCTCGCCGTTGCGGCCGCGCGCCCCGATCTTCCCGGCGTTCATTTCTGGCTCGGGCACCTCTACTGGAAGCACGGCGATGCGGATCATGCGCTCCCGGAGCTGACGCGGGAATTGGAACTCGACCCCGGCCATCCCGAGGCCAACGGGGAACTGGGCGCAATCCTGGTGGCTCAAGGGCGCGACGCCGAGGCGATTCCGCATCTCCAATCGGCTATTCGCAGTATGCCCGATCTATGGCCGGCATATCTGCAACTGGGTCGCGCGTATGCGATCGAAAAGAACTACGGACGCGCCGAGGAGATGTTGAAGCGCGCGGTAGCGCATGACCGCGACGGCTCTGCGCACTTTCAGCTTGGGTTGGTCCTTCGCGCTGAGGGCAAGACCGCGCAAGCGGCTCAGGTCTTTGCCCAGGTGAAGGCCATCAAAAACGAAAAAATGGCCACGCCTTCCGCCGGTGACGCCGCAGACCAGGGAGCAAAACAATGAAATGCTGTTGCCTGACTGCTCTTCCGCTTGCTTTCGTTGCCTTGGCACTCTCGTTGAGCGCGCAGCCCAACGCGTTGGACGAAGGCGTTAGGCTCTTTCGCGAAGGGCAATTCGATCAGGCGCTGGCCAAGCTGCAAGAAGCGCATCGCCTTGCGCCCCGCAACGCCACCGTCGAAAACCTCCTAGGGATTACCGAGACCCGGCTCGGCCACATCGACATTGCCGACAGCCACTATCGCAACGCAATCCGCCTAGGCCCCTCGCAAGCGGCGCCGCACAGAAATCTCGGCTTCAATCTGCTTAACTCAAAGGATTTTGTCAGCGCTGAGCCTGAGCTGCGCGCGGCATCGCGCCTGGACCCCAACGATTATTTTGCCCATTACTATCTCATGTTGCTGGCGCTCGCCACAGGCCGCGATAGCGAAGCGCTGGCGGAGGCATCTGGCGCCGGCGAGTTAGTCGATAACGATCCGGAGGCTGGCGCCGGATTGATCGAAGCGGAAATCCGCATGGGCCACGTGGATGATGCAAACAGCGCTATCGAGCGCCTGGAAAAAGCCAACCAGCTTCCGTCCTCGCGCGAGTATTCGATCGCCGTGCTTCTTAGTCAGCACGCGTTCTATCGCCAGGAGGTCCACTGCTTCCGGCGAATTGCTACGCTCGATCCGTCCTGGGAAAATCGCTATAACTTGGCGTTGGCGCTGCTCTATGACAACCAGCCCGCAGAGGCATCCACGCTTCTGGCGGGGTTGCACGCCGAGCGGCCTGCGCATGCCGACACACTCATGTTCCTCGGCTCGGCATTCGAGATGCAGCAAAAAATGCCCGAAGCATTGGAAGCTTATCGCGCCGCTCTGGTTGCCGACCCCTCCAACCCCGACCGAACGCTTGATTACACGCGTCTGTTGATGGACATGGATCGTTATGACGAGGCGATCCAGATTGTCCGTTCCGGCATGGCTGAGACCTCCGCGACCGCGCCCCTTCAGTTGCGTCTGGGCGCGGTGGAGATGATCAAGAACAACTACGACGCAGCGCGCGATGCCTTCCGCGCGGCGCTCTTCACGGATCCGCAACTCGATGCTGCTTATGTCGGCATCGCGCAGACTTATGCTCGCGAGGCAAATGACGTCGAGGCCATTCGCATCCTTGAAGCTGCGCGCCAGAAACTCCCCAACCATTACCTTCTGGAGTATTACTTTGGCCTGTTGGCCAGTCGCTTGGGCCGCGAGCAGGAGGCGATCCTTGCGCTTGAAAAGGCAGCGCGGTTGGAACCTAACTCCCCGGATCCATCTTATGAACTGGGCAAGCTCTACGCGGCGAAACAGAATTGGCCGCAGGCTCGGCCGGCGCTTGAGCATGTCATCGAATTGAATCCTAACTCCTCGTCCGCTCACTACCAATTGAGCAGGGTTTATGCGCATCTGGGCCTGAGCTCCAAAGCCGAACAGGAAGCCAAGCAAACACACACTCTGTTGGATGCGCAACGCGATCAGGCACTTCGCGAACAACGCGAGCGGGCGGCCAGTTTCCAGCCGCAGGCTCCCACAACATCATCACACCTGCCGTGAACTTGAGCCGGTCCTTTTTTGCAAAGATGACGACTTGGTATGAAGAGTCCCAAACAACGCGAGGAACAAAAGAATATGGTCAGCTTTGGACAACTGGATCGCCGCGAGTTTCTTGCCCTTTCGGCCCTCACGACTGCAGCAACCCTTCTGCCTCAGTCATTGCACGCCGCTATACCAAATGACTCCGGCCTTGTTTCTCTCCAGGTGACAGGGGATGCACAAAGTGGATATGGAGTTACAATCGTCTATCGCGGTCAAGCTATCGCGCGGCATCATGCAGGCGGCGAATTCTCAGCTATCTTCCAAAACAGCGAGCGCAGTCTCGAAGACCGGACCGATGACTGGAAAGCCACATCGTGGAGCGGAGATCAAACGCGAATCAAGCTCACCGGAAAAATGCAACTCGCGAACCTTCGTACAACCGTCTTTGTCAATGTCTTGTACCAAGTTATGCCATCGCAAGTGGTAAAGAAGACGATTCAGTTGCGTCAGGCTGATATGTTCACGCTATTTTACCAACTCACTAATCGCTTGGAGCCTGAGGCGGACCCTACAAAACTCTGGAGTTTCGATCACGCGGATTGCAAGGGCGGAGCGCTGCATGAGTATTTTCCCGC